>QWCH01000412.1_pt1 | contig 83008 bp, 70 predicted proteins | sample 1972671 | NCBI WGS metagenome assembly QWCH01 (sample SAMN09866713, study PRJNA288562) | Human gut metagenome isolate term3_stool, whole genome shotgun sequencing... | isolation source: gut | host: Homo sapiens | place: USA: California
GCAATATTAAGGGCAAGAATTGATGCAGTTTTAAGGACAATACCTTTAACTCAAGACAAAATCCTTACTTACAAGGATATCAAAATAGATTTAAAAGAATCAAAAGTTTATTTTAAAGCTAGTCAAATAGAGCTAACCCCACTTGAGTATGAAATCCTAGTTTTATTTATTAAAAATCCTCACCGAGTTTATACGAGAGGTCAGCTGTTAGAAATGTTTTGGGAAGACAGGGATAGGTTTGTAAATGACAATACTCTCACATCAACTATTAAGAGAATAAGAGAAAAGCTTGATAGGGATGTTATTACTACTGTCAGAGGAATTGGTTATAGGATGGATTAGATGATATATGTATTTTGGATAATAAGTCTTTTTCTTCTTTATTACTTTTTAGAAAAAAGAAAGAAAAATAGGATAAATGAGCTTATAGATTTAATAGAAAACATGAAAAATCAAAATTACAAAATCCCAATGAAGCAAGATGATTTTTCAATTTTGGAGGATAAGATTTACAAGCTTTTTATAGAAATAGTAGAAGCCAAGGAGACGACCACTAAAAATAGTAAAAAGCAAATTGAATACCTAGAAGATATCGCCCACCAAATTAAAACTCCTATTACATCTATGCTTTTTTCCATAGAAAATTTGGAGATGGACTTTCCAGATAATAGAGATATAGAGATTTTAAAAAGGCAAACAATCAGATTAAATTCTCTATCAGATATTCTTCTAAAATTATCAAGCCTTGATGCAAATAAAGATCTTATGAAAAAAGAAGAAATTTGTTTATATGAATTAGTGGATTATGCTTTAGATAGTTTGGATTTAAAGAGATCTATAAATGTAGAAATAGGGGAGAGTTTAAAGGAAAATAGTATTTGCGGAGATTTTTATTGGCTGGCAGAAGCTCTCATTAATATTATAAAGAATGCTGATAATAGGACGACTTGTGATAAAATCTTGGTTTCATCTTATAAAAATCCACTCTATACAAGCTTAATCATCGAAGATAATGGCGGTGGAATAGAAAAAGAAAATATCAAAAAAATCTTTAAACGCTTTTATAAAACCCCCGACTCAAATGGCTTTGGGATAGGTCTTGCTATGGCGAAGACAATTGTCGAAAAAAACAACGGGGAGATTTCTGTTTCCAATATTGATGCTGGTGCAAGATTTGAAATTAAATTTTACAATGTCACTTAAAAGTCACTTTACTTTAATAAGCTTTCTTTAAGATAAAAAGGAGGCAAGTATGGAAATATTAAAAGTAGAAAACCTAAGAAAAGAATATGGAGAGGGAAACTCCAAAGTTGTTGCCTTAGATGGTATTGACCTTGAAATTGAAAAGGGAGAGTTTGTTGCCATTGTTGGACCAAGTGGATCTGGCAAATCGACCCTCCTACATATCATAGGAGGGGTAGATAGCCCCGATGATGGCAAGGTTTATATAGATGGTAACGACATCTCAAAGTATTCTTCAAAGGAGTTAGCCTATTTTAGAAGAAGAAAAGTCGGACTAATTTATCAGTTTTATAATTTGATACCAAATTTAACAGTTCGTCACAATATAGAACTTCCATTAAAACTTGATAAAAGAAAAATAAATCAAGGTGAATTCTCGGATATAGTAAAAAAACTGGGTATAGAAAGTAAACTTGACTCTTTTCCAAGTGAATTATCAGGAGGTCAGCAGCAAAGAGTTGCCATAGCCAGAAGTCTTATCTACAATCCATCGATCATATTAGCAGATGAACCGACTGGAAACTTAGATAGAAAAAATTCTAAGGAAATTATAGAAATCTTTAAATATTTTAACAAAACTTTAAAACAGACGATTATCCTAATCACCCATGACGAAGAAATAGCCCTACAAGCAAATCGTATTGTTACAATAGTCGATGGAAAAATTGTAGGAGATGAGAAACATGAATAAGAAGAATTTTCCTATTTTCATCTCACTATTTATTGTAAGTCTGTTTTTTACTGTGGTTTTTTATTACGGATATACAAATATGAAGGCTAACTATGGTTATTACATGGCTTCAAGCTTTTATCATGGAGAGATTAAAGAAGAACTATCAAATGAAGATGTTGAAAAACTAAAGTCCATTGAAGATATAGATTTGGTTGGAAAAATGTCTCTTAATCCTGATAATGGAAAACTTGCTGACGATTTAGTCGTTATAAACTACCAAGACGAAGCAATTAATAAGATGAGAGAGTATTCTAGACTTACCTGTGGTAGATTTGCTGAAAAGGAAGACGAAATTGTACTATCTGAAAGCCTCGTAAAGAAAAATAAACTTAAAATAGGCGATCGTGTAGAACTTGATTTAGGCAAAAGGTTTCTAAATGGCGAAGAGATAGGTCCCACAAGTGCAAATACTGACAGGGAAAAATTTGAGAGTCAAGGTTCTAAAAGTTTTACTTTAGTCGGTGTTTACGGAGATGTCTACAACAAGTACAGTAAACTGAATTTTGCCTTAGGGCTACAAGATAAAATGACCACTTTCAGAACATTTATAAAATTTCGTTCATTTGAAGAAGCTTACAAGAATGGAGATAAGATACAAAATGAAATAAATAATACACTTGGTAAAAATGTTCATTTAGAATTTTCTAAAAGTCTTATAAACTATTATGGATTAGAAAACGAACTCTTACAAAATATAATGAAAAAGGCCGTTCTTGTTCTATCGGTTCTTGGATGCATAGCAATCTTTGTGTTTTTTATAAAAAACATCTTTTGGGTTTGGGGGCTAAGGAAGATTAGAGAGCTTTCCATCTATAAATCTATTGGATCCACCAATGTACAAATTTATCTCTTACTTCTAAAGGAAGGGCTTGTTACAACTATAGTTCCAATAATTTTAGGACACATTGCAGGATTTTTCTTTATGTATTCTTTGTATAAAAACATAACAAAAGGTGAAGGAGTAAGTGCCTTTGAAGTTATAAAATTTAATCCCTTATTAAGTTTGGCGATACTTTTCGTTTCCTTTGTGATTGTAGCATTAGCTATTAAATCTCCTGCGAAAAAGATTTCTAAAATAAATATTATAGACGGCATAAGAGGGAATATAGATTTTTCAAAATCAAAGAAGAAAAGAGCCAAAGGTTTTTGGAAGGAATTAAAACTCAACAACTTAGCATCAATAAAATCACAACGATATATTTCTGCAATAGGGATAATTATAATTTCGGTTTTTATAATCATCATAGGCATCTCAACATACTACAGAGATTTTTCGCATTACGATGCTGGCTATAATTTTTCCGTGTACTATTTTAGCGAAAACAACCAAGTACCAAAGATATTAAAAGAAATTGTAGATAAAATTCCTAACGACAAGTCATATATTTCAAAAGATAAATATGTTCAAGTGGAAAATACAAATGAATTCTCAAAAAAAGCAAAGGCAGCAGGTTTAGACGAGGAAGCGAGAGAGAATATTAAAAAATATAAGACAGAGGGTATGGATGGATTTATCATCGCCTTGGAAGAAAAAGACTTAAAAGAACTTGGAGGAAAGAAGGGTGAATTTGTCCTCTACAATACAATTCAAGAAGATTCTTCTATTCCAATAGCAAAGGCAAAGAGAATTTTATATTTTGAAAACCCACAGAGTTTAGACATTAACTTTGAAAATGATTCTAATAAGACTATTAAAATTTCAAAGACAATAACAGATTTGGGAAAATATAAGTCGAGAACAATGCCTTTTGATGTAAAAGTTTATACAGATTTTGACACTTATTTTAAACTTATGGAAGAAGCAGGTGATGAGATGTATACGGAATATGCCTATACTTTAAATATGAAGATAAAAGATTCTGATACCAAAGATGTAAAAGAATATGTAGAGGCTATGATCAGGGAACAAATTTCACCTGAAGATAGATTTAATATTATTGCTGGAAAAGAGTTAGAAGAAAAAGAGTTTAAAAGCTTACAAGCTTTTATTAAAATAGTGGTAAGTATTGGATTTATAATTTTTGTACTAAATATCACCAACCTTTATAATTTCTATTATGGTGAGCTTAGGAGTTATGTTTATAATATCGATAATCGTTTCTGATTTAAGAATGAGTACTCTAATAAAATATTATGACTACAAAAGCTTCCTAGTATTCTCACTAGTCGTCTATGGTATTAACCTAATCATCTATCATTTTTCATTAAAGAGAATATTAGATAGACCGACCATAGATTTAATTCGAACAATATAATTTTAATTCAACTATTTATAATAACTGTATAAAAAAAGACGAGGATTTTTATTTTTCCTCGTCTTTTTTTATTTAGGATTTTAAACATTCATTTTTTGTTTATTTTGCGTTTGTAGAATTGTTGGTGTTGTTATCAGCGTTTGTGTTTTCAGAATTATTATTAGAATTTTCATTTTGATTTTCATCTGTATTTTCTACATTATTATCTACATTATTTTCTAATGAAACACCGTTTGAATCGACTATATAGATTTCTTTACTTTCTCCTAGGTAGATAACTTCCATTCCAACCGTTTCAGATATAAATCTGATTGGGACGAAGGTTCTACTATTTGAAATAATTGCTGCTTGATCTATTGTTTTTTCGACTCCATTTACCATAACTTTCTTTGAGTCAATAGGAATTTCGATATTTTTATCTCTTATTTTTATAGTTGCAGTCTTGGTTTCAGGATTCCAATCAACTTCGCCTTTTAGTGCTTCTACGACAAATCTTAGAGGAACCAAGGTTCTGCTATTCTTTATAAATGGACTGACATCCATTTTATTTTTAATTCCATTCATTTCCCAATCTTTAGAGCCAACAATCATTCTTAAAAATTCAGCATCTTTATTTAAAAGTATGATGCTTCCGGTCTTGCCTGGGGCGCTAAATTCAACTTTCGAAATATTTTTATTCATTGGTCCGATAGAATACTTACCGCCGCCAAGATCATTTAGCACAACTGAATCAGATTTGGCAATAAACATGCTTGGGTTTATTTTAAACTTAGATCCATCTGGTTTTATTCCTTCGAATTTAACATTTAATTCTTCACCTGGAGCAACTTTAACCTTGTCTCTATTTATATTTAGTGATTTTAATTTATCTAATCCTAAAACATCTACAGATAAGACTCCTGCAGCCCCTTCAGATGTTGTGATGCCTATGTCCACCTTACCAGGATTCATAGGGGAGAAGACGTCGTTGTTCCAAAATTCTTCCTGACCACTTAAATCATAGACAGAATATTTTACTTTAGATTTATCCATTGGTTGGTATGCAGTATCCCAAACTGATTTTAAACCATACTGTGCATTTTCTCCGACGAAGACTGTAGATGGACCAGAGATTTTAACTCCAGCAGCGATACCTGTAGGTTGAGCCTTGTTAAATAGGCCTATACCATTTACGACTCTTCTTTCAGGACCATTTCTTTCTGGATTTACATACCTAGTTCTTTCGGCGCTACCAAGTTCTTTTGCAACCATTGCAGTAGAACCGCCTCCATCAAGGTTTACCGCCTTAAATGCTTTTAACTCTACAAATATTTTGGACATATCATTTAAACTAAGTCCATAGGATCTCTTAGTTCTACCTTCTGCAGATAGAATATAGAGAGTCTTACCATCTTTAGAAATACCAACAGCAGTTCTCGCTCTAAATCCTCCTAGAACATTTACATCCTTTGTGTATTTCTTAGCTTGACCATTGTCCACAAGTAGTCCGTGACCACCGATTAACATCTTGTAGTCATTTCTAGGATAGATAGTGTAGTCAATCTTTAGTTGATCTCCAACTTTTATATTTTGATTGAAGAAGTCTTTTGCTAAACCATCTAGTTGAAGGATGTATTTTCCTTCAGGCACAGCAAATGGGAAGTTCTTATCTGAAATTTGTTCAACAACATAGTTTGAATCTAGAAGAACTTCAGAATTTTTCTTGTCGCCTCTTGATTTTGATGCCCACATGCTATCGTATAGATTTATTTTATTTTCATGGGAGTATTCATTTGTCGTATCATACCAATAGTAACTTCTATTTAGACCACTGATTGGATATTTTTTGCCGTTTGGAGCAGTTACTCCACCTTGGGACCAAACCCTTAGAATATCAGCAGTCATATCATTTGTAATTCCGATTGAGTATACGTCTTTTATAACGGAAGGACTAGAAAGTAAAACTCCACCTCTCATAGAAGGACCTTCAGGAGTTCCTTGAAGAGCCATGTTGAAGAAGTCTCCGTTAACAGTGGCAAGAGCATTCCTTGCATTTGCCATCTCAGAAACTGTAGCCCTTTGAGTATATTTTCCTTTACCAGTTATGATGTCTATATCTAAATCTGGGTCTGAAAGATTACATTCTAAAATATAAACTCTAGTTTTGCCCTTTGCACCTTGGTAAGTGTAGCGAGTTTTAACCACGCCACCAGATATATTTTCCCTATTAATTAAATTTAAATTTGCGTAAGTAGAGTAGGGAATTAAAAATATAAATAATAATAAAATAGTTAATCGTTTTTTCATTTCAACCTCCACAGATATTATAGCACAGTCGGTTTCTATCAATGCTTAATTAGAAAATCTTTAATATATATGTAATATTAGAGTGTAGGTAATTATTAGAAAATTTAAAAATTTTAATATAATACATAGAGAAATAAGAAAACATATTCATAGATATTTATTTACAAATACATGCAAAATGATATAATATTCTTAAGGAGATGATAGTATGGCAAATGTAAATTTAAATATTAGATTGGATGAAGAATTGAAGAATGAATTTTCAAAAGTTTGCGAATCAATGGGAATGAGTATGTCCACCGCATTTAATGTATTTGCCAAAGCAGTGGTAAACGACAATGGAATTCCTTTTAAAGTAAAGGGGAGTAATCCAATAGTAGCAGAATTTGACAACATGGATGATTTTAAAAATTTTGTAAGTGAAATATGAAAAGAAAAATTCAAATCAGATCTTCTTTTAAAAAGGATTTAAAGAGAATTAAAAAAGCTGGTTTAGATATGAACAAACTTTTTACTGTGGTAGAAAAACTAGCAAACGATGAAATATTAGAAGAGAATTATAGAGATCATAAACTAGCAGGCAACTACACAGGATGCAGAGAATGCCATATAGAACCAGACTGGCTACTTATTTATGAAAAAATAGGCACAAGTCTAATATTAATCTTAAATAGAACAGGATCTCATAGCGATTTATTTTAAAAATTTTAAAGAATATTTTAATATAATAAAATTTAAAAAAACACTATAGTAGCCAATTTGCAATAAAAAAAACCGTTGAAATTACAATGTTTCAACGGTTTTTATAATGGGGTGGATAGTGGGATTCGAACCCACGACCTCAAGAGCCACAATCTTGCGCCCTAACCAACTAGGCCATACCCACCATATGACAACATATAAAATTTTAACATCGATTAAATATATTGTCAATACTTTTAATAGGTTAATTAATAAAATTTATACGTTAAATCTAAATAGTATTACGTCGCCGTCTTGGACTACGTAGTCTTTACCTTCACTTCGTACGAGACCGTGTTCTTTTGCGGCATTCATAGATCCTGATTTAACTAAATCGTCATAACTTACGGTTTCTGCTCTTATAAAACCTCTTTCAAAATCTGTGTGAATTTTGCCTGCTGCTTGGGGAGCTTTGGTGCCTTTTTTTATGGTCCATGCTCTTGTTTCCATAGGTCCTGATGTTAGATAAGAAATGAGACCTAGTAGACTGTAGGAAGCTCTTATTAGTTTATCAAGCCCTGATGATTTAAGTCCAAGTTCTTCTAAGAAGAGTTCTTTTTCATCATCGTCTAGCGCTTGAATTTGTGATTCAATTTCACATGAAATTACAACCACATCGGAGCCTTCTTTTGCTGCATATTCTTTCACATCAGCTACCATTTTATTACTTGCGCCGTCGTCTGCAATATCATCTTCAGAAACATTGGCAACGTAAATGATTGGTTTTGATGATAGAAGTTGGTAAGATTTTAAAATTTTACTTTCTTCTTCTGAAAGGTCAAGAGATCTAGCAGCTTTTCCTTGTTCCAAAACTTCTTTAGTCTTTTTTAAAACTTCTACTTCAAGTGCCAATGATTTGTCAGCCTTAGCTTGTTTTTCAACTCTTGAAAGTCTCTTTTCAACTAAATCCAAATCAGAAAAGATTAGTTCAAGATTTATATTTTCAATATCACGAAGTGGATTTACAGAACCGTCAACGTGGATGATATTGCTATCTTCGAAACATCTTACAACTTGAACGATGGAATCAACTTCACGAATATTTGCAAGGAATTGGTTGCCTAGACCTTCACCCTTGCTCGCGCCTTTTACCAATCCTGCTATATCAAAAAATTCTATGGTTGCCGGTAGAATTCTCTCTGAATTATTAATTTTAGATAAAACTTCTAATCTTTCATCTGGCACTGCTACCACGCCGATATTTGGTTCTATAGTTGCAAATGGATAGTTTGCAGCTTCTGCACCGGCTTTGGTAAGTGCATTAAAAAGTGTAGACTTGCCTACATTTGGAAGTCCAACTATTCCTAATTTCATAAATATCTCCTCACTTTACTTGTTAATTATATCATAGAATTTATGTTAATTTTAATGAACTTCCAATATAAAATAAAATAATTGGTGCTATAATATTACTAAGTAGAGAAGTAAATTAATAAATGAAGACAGAGGTGCTAAATGAAAGTAGCAGTATTTGCAGGTACATACGTTGATACTAAGATGGGTTCAGACTTACTTGAGAAAAACAATTTTGAGACGATTCTATATCCGATTTCAAAAAATCCCAAAGAACAGTCGAAGTTACAGTTCTATTCAGTAGAAGAACTCACAAATATCGTAAAAGAAAAGATTGAAGACTCAAAAGAAAATGGAGCAGAGAAGATATTCATCTATTGCAATTCTCTATCCGTTGCAATTGATTTAAAATATCTAAGAGAAAGTACTGGCATGGAAATTATAACACCGATAGATGTTTACAAAAACTTGGATAAGAAGTATAAAAACATAGCAATTATTGCTGCAAATTCGAAATCTGCATTTAAAATTGATCAAATTCTTTGTGAAGAGGAATTTAGAAATATAGTTGCCATTGGAAACCTAACCTTGGTAGAAGCAATAGAAGACAAATTAAACCCAGAAGAAATAATAAAGCTCCTTGCTCTTGATAAACTCGCTGATTATTTTAATAATATAAAAAGAGAAAAGCTAGATCTTATAATTTTAGGCTGCACACATTTTCCATATATAAAGGAAGAACTTGAAAAATTAACAGACATAAAAATCCTAGACCCAGCTGCGGAAATGATTAAGATGCTAGGAGAATAAAATAAGATGCTATCCGGATAGCATGTACATAAATTTAAATGCTCTACGTAGAGCATGGAAAATTGTTCCGCACAAACTTGATAATTATTCTTAATTATAAAAATATAAATTTGAGACCTTAGTATTCAATTAACTAAGGTCTTTTATATTACCATCTTAAATAATTTCATTTATTTTAAAATTTTATAAAATTCATTGGATTAATTTTGTACTATCTAAATCCACAAAATTGTAAAATAGTTTTGTGTTATAATGGAAATATTAAGATAAATATGCTACTATAATGAATAAAAAATAATTTTAATATATTAGAAGAAAAAGGTGAAAAATGATAAAACTAATTGCAATAGATCTTGACGGAACTCTTTTGACTTCAGACAAAAGGATCCCAGAAGAAGACAAGGATTATCTGTCGAGATTAATAGATAAAGGAATAAAGGTTGTAGTTTCTACCGGAAGAGATTTTTTCTCTGCGAGGGAGTTTTTCGACAAGGAAGATAGAATTCTCTACAACACACTAAGTGGTAATGCGATCTTTGATAGCTTTGGAAACGAGCTCTATTCAAACCATCTTAGCTATGAAACGGTGAAGAAACTTTCAACCTATGGAATAGATAATTTCATCGCCCATGTAAACGGCTACAAGGATGGCTACAACACTATCATGCTTAGAAGGCCAGAGACTGAAACTTTAAAAAAATATATTTCCAGATATCATTTCCCGGTTAATTTTAAAGACGAACTCTCTGAGGATGAAGAGTATTTCAGTGTTATATACGTTGGAACATTGGACTATGTAACTGAAATTATGAATAAAATCAAAAATGATTTTTCAGATTTGAAATTTTATATTATGCCTGCAACCAACGTGGATAGCTACATGTTAGAAATCGTTCAGGCAAATATTTCTAAGTATTCAGCTTTGGAAAAAATATTTAAAACTTACGGAATTTCTCCAGAAGAGGTCATGGCTTTTGGAGATGAAGAAAACGACATAGAGATGTTAAACAGCGTTGGTCATGGATATATTATGAAGAACGCAAGGGACTCTCTAAAAAGTGGATTTAATGTTACTGAGTTTGATAACAACAATCACGGCGTGGTGAGAACAATAGAGAAATGGGGTTTAATATGAATATAAACTGGTTTCCAGGTCATATGAAGAAGACCATTGAAGAGATTGAAAATAAACAAAAACTTGTGGACTTCGTCATCGAAGTGGTTGATGCTAGGATCCCTCGTTCAAGTAGAAATCCTCTCTTCAATGAAATAATTAAAAAACCAAGACTCATAATACTAAATAAGGAAGACCTAGCTTCTCCAAGTGAAAATAGAGCTTGGGTTGAAGCAATTGATAAAACAAATGACAGAGCGATTCTATATAATTCAAATAGTGGAAATCCAAATGTCATCGTCAAAGAATCCAAAATTTTGATGAAGGATTTTATAGAGAGACAGAAGGAAAAGGGAATCTCCACAGGAGCTCTAAGAGCTATGATAGTTGGAATTCCAAATTCAGGAAAGAGTACATTTATAAATAATGTCAGCAAGAGAAGGGCAACTAAAGTTGGTAATCGTCCAGGAGTTACAAAGACCAACCAATGGATCAGAATAAATGATGACCTACACCTATTGGATACGCCAGGTGTGTTATGGCACAAACTTGATAAAGAAGCACAGCTGCATCTAGCATGGACGGGAGCAATCAAAGATGAAATTATGGACATAGAGACATTGGCGTTTGAATTTATAAAATACACACTTAAACTAGATAAAACTATTTTAGAAAACAGATACAAGATAGAAGCGACAGATGATCCTCTCGAAGTGATGGAAAACATCGCTAGGAAGAGGGGCGCCATTTTAAGAGGGGCAGAAGTCGATTACAACAAAGTATCCTCTATTATATTGGACGAATTTAGAAAGGGAATTCTCGGCAGAATTACACTAGAAAAAAATGATTGAAATAGAAAAAAACTATTATGACAAGGGTTTGGACTTGGTCTGCGGTATAGATGAAGTTGGAAGGGGATGTCTCTTCGGAGATGTGGTTGCTGCTGCTGTCATCATGCCAAAGACTAGGATTCCAGGAGTAAATGATTCTAAAAAACTGACTGAATTAAGAAGAGCTGAGTTATATGATAAGATTCTTAGTTCATGTGTCGCATATGGAATTGGAATCATGGACTCTGTCACCATTGATAAAATAAATATAAAGATGGCAACCCATCTTGCTATGTTACTAGCTGTGCAAAACTTAAGAGCAAGGGATGGTACAAAAGTGGACCCGAATGTACTTTTAATAGATGCGGAACATTTGGAGACTGATATACAGCAAGAATCCATTGTTAAAGGGGATGAAAAAGTATATTCAATCGCCTGTGCATCAATAGTTGCAAAGGTTTATAGAGATAGACTCTGTGAGAAGTGGGGCAAGGAATATCCAGGATATGAAATAGAAAAACACAAGGGATACGGAACGAAAAAGCATAGGGAAATTCTACTTGAAAAAGGTCCAACGCCACATCATAGAAAGTCTTTTCTAAAAAATATGGAGAATTGGAAATGAATACAAAGGTATTTGGCGACATCGGAGAGGATATTGCAGCTAAATTTCTAGAAGAAAATGGATATAATATTCTTGAGAGAAATTACAGAGGCATCGGTTTTGAGATCGATATAATCTGTAAGAGCAGTACTGAAATCGTTTTTGTAGAGGTTAAGTCGAGAAAGAACTCAAGCTATGGAAGACCTTCTGAAGCGGTAAATAAAAATAAACAAAGTAGGATAATTAGAGGAGCAATGAAGTATATCTATGACAAAAAGCTCCAAAACATAAAAGTTAGATTCGATGTAGTAGAAGTATATTTAGATGAGAAGAAAATAGTACATAACAAAGATGCATTTATTTTAAGTTGAGGTAGAATATGTATGCAAAAGTAAAGACGGTAACACTTCTAGGACTAGAGGGAACTCTTGTAAATGTAGAAGCAGATATAGTTAGAAATATTCCAAAATTAACCATTGTAGGACTTGCGGATACGGCAGTAAAAGAATCTGGTGAAAGGGTAAGATCTGCTATAACCAATTCAGGATACTCATTTCCAAACGAAAGAGTAACGGTGAATTTAGCTCCAGCTGCAATAAAAAAGGATGGATCTGCATTAGACCTTGCTATAGCTATGTCACTTCTTTGCGCAAACGATGAAGTAGACGAAGATCCAAAAGATATTATATTTATAGGAGAACTAGCGCTAGATGGAAGTATAAATTCTGTAAAAGGTGTGCTTCCTATGGTTATTTCCATGAGAGAAGAAGGATTTACCAAATTTATAGTTCCATATGCCAATAGAAATGAATGTTCTGTAGTATCAGATATTGAAATATATCCAGCGAAAAACTTGACGGAAGTTGTGGAATTCGTAAAAGGAACAGGAACATTAAAGAGAATGGTAGGCAACAGATCAGAAGAAGAAGTAACCTATGATCTTGATTTCAAAGATTTAAAAGGTCAAGAAAAGGTGAAGAGACTCTTTGAAATATCTGCAGCATCGAGAACCAACGTGCTCATGGTAGGAACACCAGGTTCAGGTAAGACCATGGCAGCCAAGAGATTTCCGACCATACTACCGAAACTTTCATTTGAAGAAGCAATAGAAGTTTCTAAAATATATTCCGTATCAGGACTTTTAAAAGAAGGAGCACTTATAACGACTCCACCATTTAGATCTCCCCATCATACCGCATCAGCGGTAAGTTTAATCGGCGGAGGATCCATACCAAAACCGGGAGAAATATCACTAGCTCACAGAGGAGTATTGTTCTTAGATGAGCTACCAGAGTTTCAAAAGAATGTGCTGGAAGTTTTAAGAGAACCGCTTGAATCAAAGACAATTCATATAAGTCGAGCGACGGCGACGCTTACTTATCCTGCAGACTTTATCTTAATCGCTGCACTTAATCCGTGTCCATGTGGATACCATGGTTCAAAGCTTCATGAGTGTAATTGTACGAGACCTCAAATAGATAGATATCTTTCAAAAGTATCACATCCTCTTCTCGATAGAATTGATATGCACATAGAAGTATCAGAAGTTAAGTATGAAGATATTTCTGATGAGGCATCTGGACTTGATTCTGAAACTCTTAGAAATTCTGTTCTTCGTGCTAGACAATTACAAGAAGAGAGATATGCAAAGGAAAGTTTCAAACTAAATGGCGATTTGCCTGATAATAAAATTAGAAAATACTGTAAGCTAGACTCAGCTTGTGAAAAGCTAATGGCGCTTAGTTTTAAAAAATACGGATTCTCAGCGAGGACCTACAACAAGATTTTGAAAATAGCTAGAACTATTGCAGATCTTGATTCATCAGAAAATATCAGAGAGATGCACCTGCTAGAAGCTATAAGATATAGGACTATTGACGGAAAATATTGGAGTAAGTAATGAACTACGATGAAATGCTTGTATATTTGAATGCAAAGGGAATATCCAATAGTGAAATTTTAATAATAGACGAGTTTTTTTCAGATAATAATTTGACAGCAGATGATCTAAAAGATATAACTAATAATATAGAGCTAAAGAGTTTGGTTCAAAAGGCGACATTTCAAAAGCTAAAAGATTATGATGAAGATCTACTTAAAAAGTTATACGAATACAATGATAAACATGGAATCAAAGTCATAACCTATAATGATGAGATGTATCCAGTAAGCCTAAAACTTATTGAAAATTCTCCGGCGGTTCTATACTACATGGGAAGTTTCAACGAAGAAACCATAAAGATAGCGATAGTCGGTGCGAGAAATCATACAGAGTATGGTGCATATGTAACTGAAAAGTTTGCATCGGACCTATGTGAGCTTGGAGTTGAAATTGTAAGTGGAATGGCTTATGGAATCGACAGTATAGCCCACAAAACCGCTCTTAAATATGGAGCAAGGACTACCTGTGTACTAGGAACAGGTGTGGATGTTTGTTATCCGAGCAAGAATAGAAAAATCTATGAAGAGGTTAGAGAAAAAGGACTAATAATTAGTGAATTTCCACCGACTTCAGGACCGATGCCCTATAGATTTCCGCTGAGAAACAGAATTATTTCTGGACTTTCAGATGGAGTAATCGTAGTGGAAGCAAAGGATAGAAGTGGATCTCTTATAACAGCAAGAGTTGGAGCAGAGCAGGGCAAAGAAGTTTTTGCTGTGCCCGGAAATATAAATTCTGTTTATTCTGAAGGAACCAACAAACTTATAAGAGACGGCGCCATTATAGCTCTAGAAGTTGGAGACATAGTAGAAAATATCTACAAATTACAAGAAGCATGTTTAGACAAAAAGAATAAAAAAATGAGAACAGAGCTCGGTGAAGATGAGCTCATAGTATATGATTTAATCGTTAAAGGAAAAAACGATGTGGACAGTATCGTTCAAAATACAAACTTTAGCGTATCCCAAGTAAGTGGAATACTTACAGTACTGGAAATAAAAGGTGTAATAATGGAAGAATCTATGGGAAGATTCATGAGTAAGTAAGGAGAATTATGGCAAAGAATTTAGTTATAGTAGAATCACCTACAAAGGCAAAAACAATAAAGAAAATGTTGGGTTCTAATTATAAAGTAGTAGCCTCAATAGGACATATAAGAGATTTACCTAAATCAACAATGGGAATCGACATTGAAAATGATTTTGAACCTAAGTATATAAACATTAGGGGAAAGGGACCATTAATTAAAGAATTGAAAAAGGATGCAAAGGACGCTTCAAAAATATTTTTGGCAACTGACCCGGATAGAGAGGGGGAAGCTATCTCTTGGCATCTATCTCACATACTTGATTTAAATCCAAAAGATAAGGTTAGGGTAACCTTTAATGAAATAACAAAAGATAAAGTTAAGGGAGCAATCAAAGAACCAAAGTCAATAGACATGAACCTTGTTGACGCACAACAGGCTAGAAGAGTGCTTGATAGGCTTGCGGGTTACAACATTTCACCGTTTTTATGGAAGAAGATTAAGAGTGGACTTTCAGCAGGACGTGTCCAATCGGTGGTACTAAAACTAATTTGCGACAGAGAAGATGAAATCAGAGAGTTTATTCCGGAACTATATTTCACCATAGAAGCGAGCCATTTAAAGAACAGAAAGACTTTTAATTCTGAATACTATGGAAAAATTGAAAATGGAAAAGCAAAAAAAGACAAAATTACATCAGAAAAACAAGCAAAAGAAATTATAGACTCAGTTGATTTAAATAATTTTAAAGTTTTAGAAATATCTAAATCAGATAGAACAAGAGTATCTCAACCTCCATTTACAACTTCTACCATGCAGCAACAAGCCTCAACGAGATTAAGCTTCTCAACGAAGAAGACAATGATGGTTGCACAGAAACTCTATGAAGGAATATACCTTCCAAAGGTCGGAGAAGTGGGACTTATAACCTATATGAGAACCGACTCCACAAGAGTTTCTAAAGAAGCAGAAGACAATGCATTTTTATTTATAAATTCCGAATTCGGAAGCAAGTATCTAAAAGGCCATAGAAGCATTAAATCAAAGGACAATGTACAAGATGCTCACGAATGTATAAGACCAACCGATGTCACAAGGACTCCAGAGAGCATAAAGGATTCGCTTTCTCGCGATGAATACAAGCTCTACAGTTTGATTTGGAAGAGATTTGTAGCATCATTTATGAGTCCTGCTATATATGAAAATCAAATTATTGATATAGCATCAAATGACAATTTATTTAAAGCAAAAGGCTCAACTATCGTGTTCGATGGATTCTTAAAAGTTTATAACTATGCAATTGAAAAAGATACGATTCTTCCACCTTTAGAAAAAAATGAAACCATAAAGACAACTTCTTGCAAAGAAGAAAAACATTATACACAACCGCCAGCTAGATATTCAGAAGCGACCTTAATTAAACTGCTTGAAGATTTAGGAATAGGAAGACCATCAACCTATGCGCCTACAATTTCTACAATTCTATCTAGGTACTATGTAGTTATTGAAGATAAGAAGTTTGTACCGACAGAACTCGGTGAAACTGTCAACAATGTCATGAAAAAATACTTCAAAGACCTGGTGGATGAAAACTTCACCGCAAAACTTGAAACAGGACTGGATAAAATTGCGGAAGGAGATATTTTCTGGAAGGAAATAGTAAGAGAGTTCTACAAAGATATTGAAGATGATCTAAAAGTAGCGGATAAGGATCTGGAAAAGATAGATATAAGAGCTCAAGAGACAGATGAAGTCTGTGAAAAATGCGGTAGAAAAATGGTCATCAAAATGGGCAGATTTGGGAAGTTTTTAGCATGTCCAGGCTGGCCAGAATGTAAAAATACCAAACCTCTTTTAGAAAAAATCGGAGTTAAATGTCCAAAGTGTCATAAGGGTGACATAGTTGTAAAGAGATCTAAAAAAGGTCGTAAATTCTTCGGCTGTTCAAGATATCCTGACTGTGACTTCGTATCCTGGGATGAACCTGTGGAAGAAAAATGTCCAAAATGCGGAGAAAATTTGACCAAGGTTAGAACTAGAAGTGGTGTAGTATTAAGATGTCCAAATAAGGACTGTAACTTTCAAAAATGAGATAAATGGAAATAGAAAGATTAAAAAAGATAATAAATAAAGATTATTCAGAAAAATATAGCCTTGTTCCCAAAAGTGTACTTGGGAATGAGGCAACCTTTTATGTACTTGAAGGTGTAAACTTCAATGATAAGATTTTAGAAAATAGTTTTGGATTAAAATCTAAATTTATTTCAGTAAATGAAGCGGAGCTAGAAGAAATAAGAAATAAATTCTATGATGAAATCTCTGAAATTGAAGATTTTGTAAAGAGTATAGAAGTAAAATCTGAAGAAGATAGATATTATTTTGAAAATATAAAAAGCCCTGTATCCAAACTTTTGGATAAGATAATTACATATTCAATAACAAAAAAGGCATCTGACATTCATTTCGATCCTAGAGAAAAATCTGCAGTTATAAGAATAAGGATGGATTCAATTCTTTCCGATATTTCTGAGATACAAAAAGATCTCTATAACCAAGTAATCATGCGTATAAAAGTTTTATCAAATCTGGACATTGCTAAGAAATCTCTACCGCAGGATGGAAGATTTACCTATAAGAACGAAAAATTTTCAACTGATATAAGAGTGTCAACCATTCCAACGGTCTATGGAGAAAAGATCGTTCTAAGAATTTTGGATAAGTTGAAGGTAGATTTTACATTTGATGGAATTGGGATAGATGGTAGCGATAGGGATAAACTTATTAAACTTATAGGACAGCCATCAGGTTTAATTCTACTAGTAGGGCCTACAGGATCGGGAAAAACTTCTACACTCTATACAATTTTGGAATACATAAAAAATCCAAAGCTAAACATAATTACAGTTGAAGATCCAGTGGAATACAAAGTTGAGGGAATAAACCAAGTTCAAGTAAATGAACAGTCTGGGCTTAATTTTGAAACCGGACTTAAGGCAATTTTAAGACAGGATCCGGACAAGGTTATGGTGGGAGAGATTCGTTCTCTAGAAACTGCAAAAGTTGCCTTAAGGGCAGCTATAACAGGTCACTTAGTTCTCTCAACACTTCATACAAGGGATGCAATAGGAGCAGTTACAAGACTGGTGGAGATGGGAGTTCCAATCTATGAAGTAAATGCAGGACTAATAGGAGTGGTTTCACAGAGACTGGTGAGAGTTCTCTGTCCTCATTGCAAAAAAATAGTTCACGAATACGTAGATGTCTTTGACAGGGAAATGGATCACGCAATACCAGTTGGATGTCCGATGTGTAAGGATGGATACTTAAATAGAACTTCTGTATTTGAAATACTAGACTATGACGATGAATTAGAAAGCATGTTTTACAAAGGTGAAGACATAAATAAAATACGAGAAGTCGCTGAAAAGAAAGGACTAGTTACTCTAAAGAAAAGTCTTTTAAAATTGGTAGAAAATTATACAACCTCAGTTGAAGAAGTAAAGAAAAATATATTCCATTAAAATGAAATTTAAATATAGAGCCATAGACCCCTCGGAAAAGATTGTGAATGGAGTTTTAATAGATTCAAGTAGAGAAATCGCCATTCAAAAGCTAAAATCCAGAGGATATAAAGTTGTTAAAATTGAAGAAGTATTAGAAGAAGAGAACTTTAAAGGGACCTTTAAAGAAGGAGAGATACCTCTTTTATTTAAAGAAATATCAATAATGCTAAGATCAGGAATAGATCTATATGGTGCATTCGTTCTTTTAAAGAATAGTAGCGATGGCAAAAAGTATGAGTTCTTTTCAAATGTAGAAAAGAAGCTTAAGATGGGAGAAAGCCTAGGAGAAATATTTGAAGACTCGAAGATTTTTTCTAAATTTGTGATCTCTAGTATTAAGATTGCTGAAGAATCAGAAAATCTTGAAGAGACCTTTACAAATATGGCAGATTACCTACAGGAGCTAGAAAATATTAGGCAGGAAGTCAAGAAATCATTAATATATCCAATAATTTTGATCTTCACAACCATGCTTGTGGTGAACTTTCTAATATTATTTGTGGTGCCAACATTTGTTGGTTTGTACGCTAGCAGAGATATAGAACTTCCTTTAATTACAAAAATTGTTGTAAATAGTTCAAATTTTATAAGACAAAACTTTTTCTATATAGGCATACTTTTAGTTTTAATAGGAATTTCGATATATTATTATTTTGGAATTAAGAAAAGAATAATTTTCGATAGATTTATCGCCAGAACAAAAACGGGCAAGATTTACTACACAGAGAGATTTGTTTCATCCTTAGATGCACTTTTATCATCTGGAGTTAAGCCGCAAAGAGCACTGGTTATGATTAGAGATTCGTTTTCAAATGAATATTTAAAAGAGATTTTTGAAAATGTACTCACAAATATAAGTTCTGGAATGAGTATTTCAACATCCTTAAAAATGGACAGGTACTTCGATAAATTATTTTTAGAAATTATAGAAGTTGCTGAGATGTCATCATCTTTAGATTCAGTTGTAGGAGAATTATCTACCTACTACAGAGAAAATTTAAAAATTTATTTAAAGAAGATGGTTTCATACTTTGAACCAATAGTAATACTTATTCTAGCGGTAGTGGTAGGAATTATAGTAATTTCGGTAGCACTTCCAATGTTTGATATAGTAAATTTTATTTAGGGGGAAGAAATGAAAAAGAAAAAAGGATTTACATTAATTGAATTAATAGTTGTAATAGCAATACTTGCACTGCTTGCATCAATTGCGATTCCAAAATATATGCACACTCAAGAAAAGGCGAAAGCGGCAGCTCACAATACCAATGTTGAAGTTATAAAACAGGCAGCCGCCACATACTTAGTAGAACATCCAGAAGCAAATGCAGTAGCCTTGACTGATTTAGAGGGTTACATGGATTCCAAAATACCAAAGGCATATGACGGATCAGACTTTTCAGTGAGCGTTGATGCAAATAAAAATATAGTAGTAACACCAGGACCAGTAAAATTTGAAAATGGAAAAATAGTTCCGCAATGATTTATATTTTAATGTTTATTATTGGAGCATGTGTAGGATCATTTCTAACACTAGTTTCCATTAGAAGAAATAAAAATGAAATTTTTATTAGAGGAAGAAGCCATTGCGATCATTGTAATAAAACTTTGAAAGTAGTGGATAATATTCCGATAATTTCATATCTTCTTTTAAGGGGAAAATCCTCATGTTGCAATAAGAAAATAGATCCACTCTATCCAATTTTTGAAGTTATTTCAGGAATTGGATTTGTGCTTGGATATTTAAAGTTTGGATTTAATTTTAATCTTTTTATATTTTTAATTATTTTTTCATTTTGTTTTCTAATTGCAATTACAGATTTGAAGTACATGGACATTTATGATATTGACACGATGACGCTCACAATTTTGTTAATTAATTTTAGAGTTACTAATAATAATTTTACATTTGATGCTATTAAATCAATGTGTTTTTTAGCTGTTGTTTTTTATGCAATCTATAAAATAACCGGAGTTATGGGTTCAGGAGACGCACTACTTTCTATTCCATTAGGAATTGTTTCTAGTGGAATAATTGATGCTCTATATAATTTTACATACACATTTTTACTTGGCGCAGTAGTTGCAATAGTGCTTATTTTATTTAAAATAAAAGATAGAAAAGATTACATACCATTTGGACCATTTATAGTAATAACCATAGTAGGAGTTTTGCTTTGCAAATTGTAAACATATTTTTAGACGAAAATTTAATATATCTAAATTACAACGAAAATACAACGAGAATAATAGTTGATGAATCAGTTCTATATAACGGAAGGATAACGGATGAAAATTATCTTCTATACATTCTAAAAAAAGAGATAGAAAATAGAGAGATAAAAAGTGGCACAGATACCTATGTCTACTTTATGAAATCATATATTCATAAAACTTTAGAACTGCCAAATCTATCCGAGTCAGATCTTGAGTCCATGCTTCAAATTGAAAGCAAGGAATATTTCGAAACTGAGGATCAGGTAATTCCGATGGTTGAAAAGTTTAATGATGGAAAATATTCTGTCTCTGCCATCTATTTAGAAGAGTTTGAAAAAGTTCGTAAAATATTTGATAAATTAGATTTAAATTTAAGAAATATATATCCTATTACGACTTTTGTAGAAGAAAATTCAGATGGTGCCTATGTGTTTGTCGGTAGAAGAAGTGCTGATATTATCATTAAAAATGGCTCCATAGAAAAATTAAAAAATATTGATTTAAATAATTTAGTAACTCTTAAAAAAGATTATGATATCGATGAAAAGTACTTCCATGAAATAAAGAATCCATCTTTTTATAGAGAGTCTGTAGATTTACAAGATTTTTTTATGGGATACGACTTCATAGTAAGTGAGTTTTTAAACGATTTAAAAAATATTGCTACAAATAATAATGTAAGCAAAATATTTTTAAACGATTATTTTGAATTTGATAAAAAATTTTTAGAAGAACAATTAGGAGACTTCAGTGTAGAGAGCATTGATTTTTCTAAAGTTAAAACTAGCACAAAGAAGACGAATTTAAAGTCATTTAATTTCAAAAATCTAGGATATATACTATTATGTTGTGTTTTTTTATTATCTAGCTTTATAATTTACAAATCCAAATCAGATAAATTAAGTATTAATGAAAGTAAGATTGAAAGTTTAAAAGAAGAACTTAATTCAATAGATTTAGAAAATATAAAAAATGAAAATATTTCTGAAGACAGTTCAGAAAATACAAATGAAAAAGCAGATTTTTCTGAAAAATTTGAAAAAATACTTGAGAAATTAAAAAAATTAAATGAAAATGATATACTCATCACATCGATAAAAGCCGACGAACAAAAAATAGTCATTTCTGGTCTTGCAAAAGATGAACCTACAATAAAAATTATTGAAGATTATCTAAAAGATTATAACCCTAGAATAGATTATGAGAAAAAAGACGTCTACTACTTTACAATCAACTTGGAGGAAAAATGAAAATAGGTAAAATCTCTAATAACGACTTAAAAAAATTAATTTTTAATAATCTTACATTGAATAGAAAAGAAGTTTTAGAAGCTTCTGAAATTGGAAGTGACTGTGCTGTAGTTGATTTAGGAGATGAGCTCCTTGTCACTTCGGTTGATCCAATAACGGGAGCGAGCAAAAATATAGGTTCGCTTGCAGTAAATGTGGCTTGCAATGACGCATACTGTCTACTTGCTGAACCGGTGGGACTTTTGATGTCCGTTCTCTTACCGGCGAAGACGACGAAGAATGAAATTGAAGAGATAATGATTGACGCTCAATCTGCTTGTGACAAGATTGGAGTAAATATTATTGGAGGTCATACTGAAGTAACAGATGTTGTAAATACAGTTGTAATAACTACAACAGTATTGGCAAAGACCAAGGATAGAATTCTTCCAAATAGAAAATCTGCAAAGGTTGGAGATAGGATTTTAGTGTCAAAGCATGTTGCATTAGAAGGTACATCAATAATAGCCCACGACTTTGAATTGGAAAGTTCAAAATATTTAAATGAAGATGAATTAAATGAAGCTAAATCCTATTCCAAGCTTCTATCTGTAAAAGAAGAATCGCTAATTTCTAGAAAGTTCAGAGTTAGAGCTCTTCACGACATTACAGAAGGCGGAGTGTTAGGAGCTGTATGGGAGATGGCGACCAACCTTGGGTTTGGTGCAGAAATAAACTTTGAAGATATACCTATAACAGATGTTACGAAAAAACTTACCAAAGGTTTTAATTTAAACCCACTTAGATTTATTTCATCCGGATCAATGATGGTAATCGTAGATAGGGAAGACAGTGAAAAACTAATTAACGAGGCAAAAAAGAAGGGACTACTATTTACTAATATAGGTAGTTTAATTGAAACTGGTATAGTTATGAATAAAAACGGAGAAAAATTAGACATTGCAGAACCTTCTCCTGATGAACTTTACAAAGTGGTATAATGAATTGGGAGGTAGTATGAGAAAAATATTTGTTGCAATAATATTATTGTTATTAATAGTGCCAGCCTATGCGCTAAGCAGTGTTAAGATAGATAAAAAAGATGTAAAAGTTTTGGATGCGAATGTACTTGTAAATGGAAGTCCTATTAAATCTGACTTCAGTCCATATGTAACTAGTGGAAGGACTTTTGTCCCTGTTAGAGAGCTTACGGAAGGACTGGGAGCAGAGGTTAATTGGGACGGAGACAACATGACCGTTGAGATTAAGTTCGGCGAAAAAACTATAGTTCTTAAAATAAATTCAGACGTCACATATGTTGATGGTAAGAAAAATATAGTTGACAAGAACCAAATTCCTAAGCTTGCTCTATATAATTCTCCTAGAGTTGAAACCAAGACTATGATTCCACTTAGATTTGTATCAGAAACTTTGGGATATAATGTTTCTTGGGACGAAAAAACTTCTACCGCACTTATAACTACTGGAGAGAATATAAGCTCGACGGTAATTAAAACAGAGACAATTATTAGTGATGAAGATTTAAAAAACGAAAACAGCAAGAAGAATAGCAATTCAGGAGTTCAATTCCAATCACAATCTGAAAAAAAAGAAACAAAGAATGCTCAAAATAATAAGAAAAACAAGATTTATGAAAGAGCTGGGCTTAAAGAAGAGGAATATAAAATAGATCCAAAGAAAAGAAAAATCACTAAGGGATTCGTTCAAAATGGTGAAAAGATTAAGATAGTCCTAGATGCAGGTCATGGCGGGACAGATTCAGGTGCAATAAGTACTATAGATAAGTCAGTTATGGAAAAAACACTTACCCTTGATATGATAAATAGACTTAACGAAAGATTTTTGATGCTTGGTTATGATGTTATCCTTACAAGGACAGAAGATGAATATATAAAGCTTTTGGACAGAGCAAGAATATCAAACACTAGTGATGCAGATATATTCTTATCTATCCACTTTAATGCTTCCGACAGTAGTACATCAAAAGGGATTGAAGTACTTTATGGTTCAGAAAAAAATATTATTATAAAAAAATCTGAACAGGTTCACATGGCAAAAGCAATCCTCAAAGAGCTTATAGATAGTACAGGAGCAGTAAATAGAGGAGTTAAAAATAGAGCGGATTTAATCGTTTTAAATAAAACCAAAACAGTTGCTGCACTATGTGAACTGGGATTTGTAACAAATAGTGAAGATATGGAAAAAATAACCGACAGCTCCTACTTAGATACTATGGCAGATGCAATAGTAAGAGGAGTACAAGAATATGTAATGAATTACAGGATGGAATCTGATGAGAGATAGAGAATTTAACAAGATAAGAGATTTAAAAATAACTCCAAACTATTTGAGCGGTCCGGACGGATCTTGTCTAGTAGAAATGGGAAACACAAAGATAATTGTAACTGCTATGATTGAAGACAAAGTTCCATTCTTTTTAAAGGGACAAGGAGTTGGTTGGCTTAGCGCAGAATATTCCATGATACCAGGTTCAACTCAAAGAAGAAAACCAAGAGATATCTCTAGAGGTAAGATTGACGGAAGAAGCCAAGAAATTCAAAGGCTTATAGGTAGATCATTAAGATCTGCGATAGATTTAACCCTAATAGGAGAGAGAACCATATGGATTGATTGTGATGTAATTTCAGCTGATGGTGGTACTAGAACTCTCTCTGTAACAGGAGGATTTGTAGCTTTAAAACTTGCTGTAAATAAATATTTAAAAGAAAAATTAATCTTTGCTAATCCAATTAAAAGAAAGGTAGCTGCAATATCACTTGGAAAAGTTTATGGAAGATTAATGGTTGATTTAGATTTCAATGACGACTCTAAAGCTGATGTAGATATGAATATTGTAATGGATGAAGACCATAACATTATCGAAATACAAGGCACATCAGAAAAATCTCCTTTAAAAATTAAAGAGCTTGATGAACTTGTAAAATTATCAGAAGAAACTATAGATGAGATTATGAAAATAGTTGAGGATACAGTACCTTCTAACAATTACTTGGTGCTTTCAACAGACAATGTTCACAAGATAAAAGAGATGGAATCTATTTTATCCGATATAGATTTAATCGTTGAATCTAAATCAGATGTAGGTCTACAAGATTTACAAGTGGATGAAGATCAAGAGACCCTTGAAGGAAATGCAAGAAAAAAAGCTGAAGAAATTTCAAAATTAGTCGGATATAAAAATGTTATTTCTGATGACACAGGTTTATTTGTAAATGCACTAAATGGAGAACCAGGAGTACATTCTGCTAGATACTGTGGCGACCATGATGACAAGAAAAATATAGAAAAGATTTTAGAAAAATTACAAGATAAAGAAGATAGAAGCGCTTACTTCCAAACTTCAATTGCCTTAGTAGAACCTAATAAAGAGGTAAAACTCTTCAGCGGTAGAATCGACGGCACCATTGCCTACGAAGAAAGAGGCGACGAAGGATTTGGATATGATAGCGTGTTTATCCCGAATGGTTACGACAAGACATTTGCCGAGCTAGGTGATGAAGAGAAAAATAAAATATCTCATAGAGCAATAGCTACAGACAATTTAAAATCATATTTAAAATATAAATATAGAAATAACTAAACCTCTTAATGAGGTTTTTTATTTTGTATAATTTTATATATTCATTTTATTATATTTGAAAGGGCATAATGAATGCTAATTATCATCATTTATCGAAAAATGTGCTAAAATATGATAAAATGGTTAATTATAGGTGAATTATGGAACATTGGATATTAAAAGGAAATAAAGAAAATTCTTTAGATATAGAAAAATTAAATATTACTAAGACTACTGCCAATCTCCTTTCTAAGAGGGGAATAGTAACTAACGAAGAGGCAGAGCATTTTTTAAATATAGATTATGATGACTTAGAAACTCCTCTAAAGATGAGGGACATGATAATAGCTGGGAATATTGTTCTATCTACAAAAAGTAGCGGCAAAAATATTGCCATAGTTGGAGATTATGATGTAGATGGAGTCATGAGTACGGTTATTCTTTTAAAAGGGCTTCGAACTCTTGGCATGGATCCAATCTATAGAATTCCTGCAAGAGAAGAAGGATATGGAATAAATAACAATATTGTAGATGAATTAAAAGAAAAAGAGATTTCTCTAATCATAACTTGTGACAATGGAATTGCGGCAAATGATTCGGTTAAATATGCAAAGTCACTTGGAATGGATGTAATTGTTACAGATCACCACGAAGTTCCAAAAGTTGATGGCAAGGATATTATACCTGCAGCAGATGCGGTACTAAATCCGAAGAGGTCCGACTGCGACTATCCATTTAAGGAGCTATGTGGAGCAGGAGTTGCTTTTAAACTTATATCCTATCTATATAAAATTCAAGGGATTGATGAAGAAAAGGAAAAAGCATTACTTCCATACGTTGCTGTTGCAACTATTTGCGATATGATGAACTTAGTTGGAGAGAACAGAATATTTGTAAAGTATGGACTTGAAATTTTAAATAATGATGTTATTTCTGGATTTGACGATATTGTCAAACTTTCAGGATTCCAAAAGGAGCTAGACGTATCAGCCATAGGATTTTTAATCGGCCCTATGATTAACTCTGCTGGCAGGATTGAAACTGCAGACATCGGAGTTGAGCTATTTATGTCAGACTCCATTACTAAGAGGACTGAAATTGTAGAATCACTTAAGAAATTAAACGCAACTAGACAAAGCTACACAGAAGAAGGGTTTAAAAAAGCTATAGACTTCATAGAAACTCATGAGATGCAAAGGAAATTTCCGGTGCTTGTAGTACTAGATGAAGATTTACATCCTGCAGTGGCAGGAATCGTTGCAGGAAGAATAAAGGAAAAATATTATAGACCAACCATTGTACTAAGTGGCAAGGATGAACTTAAAGGCTCTGGAAGAAGTATTGAAGCCTACGATATGTTTACAAAAGTATCAGAGATAAAATCATACCTTACAGCTTTTGGTGGTCATCAAATGGCTTGCGGATTAACTATTCAAAGGGAAAATTTAAGAGATTTTGTAAAGGACTTAAACAATAATTCAAATCTTACGAGAGAGGATCTTGTAAAGACGATTTATTTAGATGATAGCCTTACATTAAGAGATATTAATTTCGATTTTTACGATGAAATTATGAGACTTAAACCTTTTGGAAAGGGAAATGAAGATCCAATCTTTGGATTTAAAAATTTAAAAATAGTTAGACTTGATGTACTTGGAAAAAATAAAAATGTTTTGAAATTTACCTTTACCGATGGAGAAAATTATGTAGAAGGTATATATTTTCAAACTTTTGATAATTTTAAGAAGCTAATGAGCTCTAAATATGATGGAGAACAGCTAAACTATATTCTTCAAAATAAAAAAGAGCTATTTATAGATGGGGTTGCATCTGTGGATGTAAATAAATTTATGGGAAATACGACTCTTCAACTTAGTATAAAGAGTGTAAGACCTTAGGAGTAATTATGATAGAAGTATTATTAGATAAAGTAAAATCGTATAATGAACACGCGGACCTAGATCTAATCAAAGAGGCTTTTGATTTAGCAGAAAAACATCACAAGGGACAAAAGCGTAATTCTGGAGAGGACTACATCATCCATCCATTCAACGTAGCGCTTATACTTGCAGATATGAATATGGATACACCTACTATAGTTGCTGGTCTTTTACATGATGTAGTTGAAGATACAGATGTTACTTATGAGGATATAAAAGAAGAATTCGGTCAAGAGATTGCAGATCTAGTAGATGGGGTTACGAAGTTAAAAAAATTAAATTATAAGACGAAAAAAGAAAACCAAGCAGAGAATATAAGAAAAATGGTTCTTGCTATGGCGAAAGACATTAGAGTAATCATAGTTAAACTTGCAGACAGGACTCACAACATGAGAACCCTCGAGTATATGACCCCAGAAAAGAAGATCGAAAAGGCAAATGAAACCATAGAAATCTATGCGCCAATAGCGGATAGACTAGGGATGAGCAAAGTTAAATGGGAACTGGAAGATCTATCACTTCGTTACTTGGATCCAGACAATTACTATAAATTGGTAGATATGGTGAACAAGAGACGTAACGAGAGAGAAGACCTCATCAAAAAACTAATTGATGAAATCAAAGCCGAAGTTGAAAAGGCTGGTATAAAGGCAGATATTCACGGAAGACCAAAAAACTTTTACTCAATTTACAAAAAAATGGTAATAAAGAAAAAGGCTTTTGATGAAATATATGATCTCCAAGCGGTAAGAGTGCTTGTAGATACAGTCAAAGATTGTTACGGGGTTCTTGGTGCTGTTCATAATCTTTATAAACCAATTCCAGGAAGATTTAAAGACTATATTGCAATGCCTAAGTCAAACAACTATCAGTCATTACACACAACTGTAATTGATAGTAATGGTGAGACTTTTGAAGTTCAAATCAGAACTTACGAAATGCATCAAACTGCTGAATATGGTATTGCTGCCCATTGGAAATATAAATCTGGAGCTACTAAGTCAACGTCATTTGACGAGAACCTAACTTGGTTAAGACAGCTTTTAGAATGGCAAAAAGACGTAAATGATGCAGAAGACTTCATGGAAACGCTAAAGATTGACTTCTTCGCAGACGAAGTATTTGTATTCACACCTGATGGTGATGTGGTGAACTTGCCAGAAGGATCTACTCCAATTGACTTTGCTTATAGAATTCACTCTCAAGTCGGAAATACTTGTGTCGGTGCAAAGATAAGCGGAAGGATAGTTCCGCTTACCTATAAATTAAAGAGTGGGGACATTGTAAGTGTAATTACAAACCCTAACTCAGGACCATCACTTGACTGGTTAAATATAGTTAAGAGTCCTCAAGCTAAGAAGAAAATACAACAATATTTCAAAGTTAAAGACAGAGATAAAAATATTGAACGTGGAAGAGATATGCTTGTAAATGAAGCTAAGAGGATAGGATATAAACCTTTTGAATTCTTAAAGGATGAATGGCTTGAAGAAGTAAGATCAAAATTAAACATCTCAACAATTGATGATATGTATGCGGCGGTTGGTTTTGGGACTATCTCTGTAAATCAAGTAACTGCAAAACTTGTAGACATATATAAGAGAACTTATAAAGATACAGAAGATCCAACTGAACAGATTGGAACTACAAGGTCCAATAGACCAAAACGCGGTGGAATTGTTATTGATGGAATAGATGATGTAAAGGTAAGATTTGCTAAATGTTGTAACCCTGTTCCTGGAGATGACATCATAGGATATGTAACTATTGGCCGTGGAGTTTCTGTTCATAGGGCAGATTGTCCTAACTTAAAAGGAATTGACGAAAATAGAATCGTAGATGTTTCTTGGAATCAAACTGAATCAGGATTCTATTCAGCTCAAATAGAAGTTATGGCTTTTGAAAGGGCGACAGTTATTTCAGATATTGCAAATAAAATATCTGATTCTAAGCTTGAATTTTCATCACTTAGCGCGAGAAAAGGAAAAGATCATGAGCTTATAGTGGACCTTACTGTTGAGATTAAATCTATAAAAGAACTAGAAAAATTAATTGAAAAGATAAAGAAAATAAAACATGTTTACGATGTTTATAGAGTGGAGGCATAATGAGAGCAGTTGTTCAAAGAAGTTATGAAGCCAGTGTAAAGGTAGACGGAGAAACTATAGGGGGAATCGACTGGGGAATGGTCGTTCTTCTTGGTATAAAGGATACTGACACTATAGAAGACTTAAATTATATACTCAGAAAATTATTAAATCTTAGAATCTATGATGATGAAAATGGAGTAATGAATAAATCTATAATGGATGTAGGAGGAAGCATCCTTCTAATCAGTCAGTTTACTCTATATGGAGATGTAAGAAAGGGCAATAGACCATCTTACTCAACTGCAGCTGGATTCGAAGAAGGAAGAGCTCTTTACGAAAAAATGATAGAAGAACTTAAAAATTCACAATTAAAGATAGAAACTGGCTCCTATGGAGCAGATATGAAGGTATCGCTTATAAACAACGGACCGGTTACAATTTTACTTGATTCAGAGAAGGTGTTTTAAATGATAAATATAGAAAAGATGATACTTGGACCTTTTCAAACCAATTGTTATATAGTCTATGATGATGAAAAAAATGCGGTTGTAATAGATCCTGCGGACAACGCAGAAGCGATACTAAAAAAATTAGACGAATTACAGCTAAATTTAAAAAAGATTCTATTAACTCATGCCCATCCAGACCATGTGTGTGGACTCTTTGACATAGTTCAAAAGAAAGATGTGCCCGTATACTTAGTTTCAGAAGATGTAGAAATGTTAGAGACTAATTCAAAATACTTTGGACCTATGCTTGGCATGGATGTAAAAGATGCTACACCAGATGTTATTTTGAAAGATGGAGATGAAATAACTGTTGGTGAAATGAACTTCAAGGTTCTTCATACGCCAGGTCATACAGAAGGAAGTTGTTGTTTCTTATTAAATGACAAAAATCTTTTCTCTGGGGACACACTTTTCTACACATCAATGGGAAGAGTAGACCTGCCAGGTGGAAGTGAAGAAGAGATGATGGATTCACTTTTAAGACTTTCCGATTTAGATAAAGATATAAAGGTATATCCTGGTCATGGACCTGGAACAGATATCGGAAAAGAATTAAGACTTAATCCATATATACAAAAAGCGAAAGGTCTTTGGTAATGATATATATAACTGGACACAAAAAACCTGATACGGACTCAATAGTTTCAAGCATAGCCTATTCATATTTAAAAAATATGGAAGGTAATATTGCGGAGCCCATTAGATTAGGCGAATTAAATTTAGAAACAAAATTTATACTAGATTATTTCAACATAGACGTTCCTGAGTTAAAAGAAGATATTTTCCCAAGGGCGATAGACATAAATATGGACGATGCCATAGAAATAGAAGAAGATGCTTCTATCTTTGACACTCTAGATATTTTACAAAAGAAGAATTATAAGAGTGCATATGTGGTGGATAAGAACAAGAAGATGGTTGGTCTAGTGACCATGTATGATATCATGGATCGCTACCTTAAGTTTGCCAGCGAACACAATTTAGAAGGCGAAATCAACTTAGAAAGTCTGGCAAAAGTCCTAAGTGGTACTCTAATAAAAAATAATTTTAAAGGAATAACACCAGAGACAAAACTAACTGCCTATGCGATGGATACAGACCTTGCCAGAAAATATATAAGTCCTGGAGATGTAGTAATCGTAGGAGATAGATACAAAGCTAGAAAATCTGCCATAGAGATGGAAGTTTCTCTTATGATACTTGTAGGCGGTATAGATCTAGAAGAAGATTTAAAAAAGCTTGCAAAAGAAAAAAATGTTTCATATATCTTAACGGACTTAGATACGGTAGGGGCAGCTAAACTAATCCCTCTTGCAACAAGCATAGATAAGATAATGAAAAAAGATGAAATAATAGCTTTCTATGAAGATCAAGAAGTATCCGAAATAAAGAATATTATGAAATCGACGAGATTTCGTCAATATCCAGTCCTAAATAGAAAAGATGAAGTACTAGGAAGTATTTCAAGATTTAATCTTTTGAATCTAAAAGGACATGATTTGATATTGGTAGATCACAACGAAAAGACTCAATCTATCGATGGAATTGAAACAGCAAATGTACTGGAAATAATCGATCATCACAGAGTACAGTCCGTACCAACAAACGAACCGATATACTTTAGAAATGAGCCTGTTGGAAGTACAGCAACCATAGTTTCTAAAATCTATTTAGAAAGACTTGTAAATATGCCAAAAGAGATAGCTGGAATACTTATGGCGGGTATAATTTCAGACACATTATTCTTTAAAAGTCCAACCACCACAGAAACAGATAAGAAAATACTTAAAATTTTGGAAGAAATCAGTGGAATAGATAGCAAAGAATTTGCAAAAGAAATGTTTAAAGCAGGAACCTCATTAAAAGGAAAGACCGTAGAAGAAATATTAAATATAGATCAAAAGAAATTTAATATATCTGGATACGACTTCCTAATATCTCAAGTCTTTACCATGGACGATGAATTAGTAGATGAATTAAAAGAAGATATTTCAAGGATAATGAAATCGACAGTAGAAGAAAAAAATATTTCAGGATTTGTAACCATGGTAACAAACATACTGGACGAATCGTCAAAAGTATTTATAGAATCTTCTTTTTATAATGGAATAAAAAGCGAATTAAATCCTGAAGATAAGAGAAAAGTATTTGAAGTAAAGGGACTTCTATCTAGGAAGAAACAATTATTACCAGCAGTGACAAGAGGCGTCGACAAAGAAATTAAAAATTGATCTAGAGGATACAATGGAAAAATTACAAAAACAAATAGATTTTATAGTGGAAATTGACAAAATGAAATCTGTATTTAGACAGACGAAAGTAATAGAAACTGGTAAGTTCGAATCCGATGCAGCCCATTCATTTCATGTGGCACTTATGGCGGACGTACTAGCAGACTATTCGGACAGACCGATCGATAAATCCAAAGTAATAAAGATGCTTCTAATTCATGATATCGTTGAAATAGACGCAGGGGACACCTATGCCTATGACTATGAAGGATACAAAACCAAAGAAGAAAGAGAAAAAAAGGCAGCACATAGAATCTTCGGACTCCTTGACGAAGAAAAGAAAAAAGAATATATGGATCTATTTTTCGAGTTTGATAATCTAGAAACCGACGACTCACTCTTTGCAAATACTATCGATAGACTCCAACCAATCATGCTCAACTACTACAGAGGTGGAGGATCCTGGGAAGAACACGGAATAAAAATAGAACAAGTCTACAAAAGAATCGAACCAATGAAAAAAATCTCTACAAAGCTCTATGAATATACAAAGGGTATTATAGAAAATTACTTTTTGGGAAAAGAAAAGTAAAATTTAATTAAAATCTTTATATTCAATGTAGATTTGCGAAAATAAAAATATCTAGTTTTAGTTTAATATTATTAGAAATACTAAAGTTAAACGAATGAAAACAAAGCTATTAGAGTTCTTTATAAAGAAATTATAAAATGATATAATGAAAAGAAGAATTGTATTCCTGCAGAGCAGGTGTGATCCAGTATTGTTATGGATTGTAAATAAAACAATTCTAATGTGCCCGCAGAAGCGGGTTTTTTTATGCTTAAAAATTTTCAAATAAATTTTAAAAATATAGTTGCAATTATATTTTAAATGTTGTATATTGAATTTAGAAACGTATTATTATGTATTAAATTTTAGAGGTGATAGTATGCTTGCAAAAAATTTCTGGGCAAAAAAATCTGACAGAGATGGAACTTTAAAATGGCTGTCAGTAATTGATCATCTTCAAGACACGGCAGGAATTATAGGAAGACTTTGGGAGCTATGGCTTGATGATAGTCAGAAGAAGATGATAACAGAAAATTTAATAAGTGAAGAAGATGGCAAGAAGCTTGCTACATTTATAGCCTATGTTCATGACATTGGAAAAGTAACTGCTAACTTTGCAACTAAAAAAAGCTTTACAAACTCTGAAGATTTAGATAGCGAAGTTTTAATTAAACTTGAACGATGTGGATTTAAAGGAATACATAATTTAGAACTTGCAAATGCAAATAAAAGCCATCACTCTATTGCGGGTCAAGTAATATTAGAAAAATTTGGCGTGAAAAGAGATGTTTCATCTATAGTTGGGAGTCATCACGGAAAATCTGTAAATTCTTTAGAAGATATCGAGTTACAGCTCAGTTCATACTCTGCAAACTGTTACGGTGAAGAGAACTGCAGCAGCGATAATTTATTTAAAAAGGCGCAAGAAGAATTATTTAATTGGGCTTTAAAAAAATCTGGATACAGTTCTGTAGAAGATATTCCTGAGATTTCAGTTCCGGTACAGATGTTACTGACAGGTCTTTTAATTATGGCGGACTGGATTGCAAGCAACGAATATTATTTTCCTCTCATACCAATAGATGATGAAAGTGCTTGTAATCCTCAAGGTAGAATTATCGACGGATTTAATAAATGGAGGATGTCTGATACTTGGATTGCTGAGGAAACTTTTGAAGCTTCGAAAACATATGAAAAAAGATTTGGTTTTAATACTCCGAGGTATGAACAACAAGTTTTGTTTGATGTTATCGAACAAATAGATGAACCAGGGATTATTATATTCGAAGCACCTATGGGAATGGGCAAGACAGAAGCATCACTAATCGCAGCAGAACAGCTTGCCTGTAAGCTTGGCAAGAGTGGGCTATTCTTCGGATTACCAACTCAAGCAACAAGTGATGGAATATTTCCAAGAATTAATGATAAGTGGTTAAAGTCTATTTCTAAAGATATGGGAGAAAAGCTTCCTATTAGACTTAAACATGGGAAATCTTCTTTAAATGATATTTATAGACATCTTTCAAGAAATATTTACGAAGATGATTTTACTCCAGGAACATTTGTAAATGAATGGTTTTCTGGAAATAAAACTTCTGCCCTCGATGATTTTGTTGTTGGAACGGTAGATAATTTTCTTATGATGTCTCTTAAACAGAAACACTTATTTTTAAGACATCTCGGTTTCAGCAAGAAAGTAGTAATTATAGATGAAGTCCATTCCTATGATTCGTTTATGGCTTCTTACTTATATCAGTCCATAAAGTGGGCAGCAACTTACAATATACCGACAATCATACTTTCAGCAACCCTTCCTTCAGAAAGAAGAAAGGAACTTGTAAAAAATTATCTAATCGGTAAAGGAGTTAAAAATATAGAAATAAAAAAACAGCTTTCAAATTTAAACACTGATTCTTATCCACTTATAACATATACAGATGGTGAAGAAGTGAGAATTTTCGATGAATTTAAGACTAAACATAGTAAGACCATCGAGATTATAAGAGAAGATTCAAAAAATCTATTAAATCTCGTTGAAGATTTCTCTAAGGAAGGTGGAATAATCGGGATAGTTGTAAATACGGTGAAGAAATCTCAAGAAATAGCAAAAAACTTGATCTCTAAATTTGGCGAAGAAAATGTTGAGCTTTTGCACTCATCATTTATAGCCACAGATAGAATAAAAAAAGAAAAGAATTTGATGAAGATTATCGGTGGAAAGATTGAAGACAGACCAAAATTCAAAATAATAATTGGAACTCAAGTGATCGAACAGTCCCTAGATATTGATTTTGATGTGATGATTTCTGATCTTGCTCCGATGGATCTACTTATTCAAAGGATGGGAAGACTACATAGACATAAAAATATAAGGCCAGAAATATTTAAGGCGCCAAAATTTTATGTTCTTGGAACATCAGATGTCCTTGATTTTGAAAAAGGATCAATAGCAGTTTATGATGGATATAATTTAACCAGAACTCAGTATTTCTTACCGGATAAAATTAATATACCAGAAGATATTTCTCCATTAGTTCAAAAAGTATATGGAGAATCAGAAATTGAACTTAAGGAAGAATTACTGCCGATTTACAAAGATTACAAATATAAATTTGAAGCATATACTAAAAACAAAAAACAGAGAGCTGAAACATTTAAACTTAGGGAACCATATGAAAGGAGTAGGTTTACTGATGTGAACAATCTTATCGGAATGTTTATTACATCTAAAGATTTTTCAGGAAAATCAGAAGAACAAATCTATGCTCAAGTTCGTGATATAAAAGAAACAGTTGAAGTTATCGCTCTTAAAAAATTGGATGAAGGGTACGGTGTATTTGGAGATGAACTAGATCTATCAAAGGATTTAGAAAATATAGAGACATTAAGAGAGATTTCAAAACACACTCTTAGAATTCCTTCGAGTCTTACATTTTCTTCAGCTCAGGTGGATAGACTAATATTAAATTTAGAAAATTACAACAATAAATATTTAAGAAATTGGCAAGACAAATCCTTTTTAAAAGGTTGTCTGGGCATAATTTTCGATAAGGAAGGTGAGTTTTTATTAGATGGAGTTAGATTAAAGTATGATGAGAAATTAGGGCTTATGTATGAAAGGATGTGAAAAATGGGAAAGTATAATATACTGGATGAAAAGTGGATACCTGTAATCTTAAATGAAAAAGGAAGCATCGAAAAAGTGTCAATACTAGAACTTTTTAAAAATGCTAGTAGTTATTTAGCTTTGGGTGGAGATACCGAAACTCAAAAGTTTGCATTGCTAAGATTTTTGCTTGCTATACCTCAAACAGTGTATTCACGATTTGGAATGAACGGAGATCCCTATGAATTTTTCAATGTAGATGAAAAATTCATGCAGATCGAAGAGGTAGAAGATGAGGATAGTGAAGATTATAAGTATGAACTGGGATCCACATGGTCAGATCTTTGGAAAGAAAAGAAATATTCAAAAATAATGTTTGATTATTTAGAAAGATGGAGGGATAGATTTTATTTATTCGATGATAAATATCCTTTCTATCAAGTCACCTCTGATGTAGTCGCTGAGGATAAAATAAGTAGAGCTAATCCGACGACCATATCAGGTAAGACCATGAACAGGGTAGTATCTGAAAGTGGAAATAAAATCGCTTTATTTTCACCTAAAAATGAATTAAAAAACAACAAAGAAATTTTATCGGAAGATGAAATAGTAAGATGGCTAATAACTTTTCAAGGTTATGTTGGAACTTCGGACAAAGTTATTTTTGGAAAAGAAAAGTATACAGCTTCAAAAGGGTGGATATATGATATCGGTGGGATATACTTGGAAGGAGACAATCTCTTTGAAACTCTTATGTTAAATACAATTCTTGGGAATAGAGATAATTTTTATTATAAGAAACAGAAACCTTGCTGGGAATATTCTGGACAGGAAATCATAGATAGATTTCTTGTAAAAAATGATCCTGACAATATTTCAGAACTTTACACCACTTGGAGTAGGGCAATCTATATAAATCCTGAAACAGATGTAGAAAAACCATTTGAAATGCAGGTGGTAAAAGTTCCAGACATAGACCATAGAGATATGTTTCTTGAGCCGATGACTGTGTATAGAGAAAATAAACAGGGGCCTAACAAAGATAGTTTCACACCTAGAAAACATATTTCTAATCAATCTATGTGGAGATCCTTTGGAAATATATTTTTAGCAGGAAGTGGTGAAGACAATGTTCAAATCCCTGGAGTAATAAGATGGTTTTCAGAAATTTCTGAAATAATAGGAAGGGATAAAATTATTACCATCAATGCTATATCAATGGAGGACGATGGTAATGCAACGTCTTGGATGCCAGTGGGAGAGATATATGATAGGCTAGATATACATGAAATTGTAATAACAGACGACAGAAATGATGGCTGGAATAATATTGTGTATGATTTGGTCGAAGAAACAAAATTTGCGGTGAGCGTAATATATAGAAATCTACTAGCTGACATAAGCGATATGAGAAGATTTAAAGGCACCGCCTTTATAGATGAAAATATCAATGAAATGTACTACATCATCGACCACCCTTTCAGAGATTGGATTTCCTCTATAGATATTAAATCATCAAAGGAAGAAAAAGTATTCGAATGGAGAAAAATCGTAAAAGGCCTAATTTTAAAATCAGCAGAAGAGATAGCCTTAAAGTCTGGTTCAAGAGAGTATAAAGGTATAATCGTTAAAAGAAAAAATGAGCCTATAACAGAAAGTTGCTTAAAAAATTTAGCGAAATCATACTCCAGGTTTAAATACTTTTTAGATAAAAAAATAAAGACAAAGGAGGAGGAATATGCAGAATGCAAGTAAAAGACAACTCGTTTATTCCACAACGAACAAGATAATTTTTAGTTTGGAAGAAAGTAAAGAACTATCAAAAACCAAAGCTACACTTTCAAATCTTAGAAATTCTGTGGGTAGACCATCGGCAGAAAATCTAGAAGGGATAAAGCTTCTGTATCAGTTCATTCCAGAAGAATTTTACACTAAGTACAGTAAACTAACTTATGAAGAAAATGCAATCTTAACAACTTTACAACTTTATGCGATACATCAACAATCTGAAGTTGATTCGGTAAATAATACGGAGAAGAAAGATGGATGGGACAATGTAGGTGAATCGATAGCAGAAATTAGAACAGAAGATAACTTTTTATCACTAGATAGAAGGTTTAATGCAATGATAACCTCACAATCATTTGAAGAATTATCAAACCACCTAAGACAGTTAATCAAAATATTAAAAGGTTCAAAAGAACTTATTAAGATTAACTATCCAAAACTTGCCCAAGATCTATACGACTTTGCAAGAGGGTACGATGAAAGAGTAAGACTAAATTGGTCAAGAGCATATTATAGTAAAAATATTTCAAAAGGAGAAGAAAATGAAAAATAGAATATATTTAGACGTACATGCTGTACAAACATTGCCGCCATCAAATATCAATAGGGACGACACTGGAAGCCCTAAGACAGCCCAATATGGCGGAGCTAGAAGAGCAAGAGTAAGCTCTCAATCATGGAAGAAAGCAATCAGAGAATACTTCAACAAAAACACTGCTCAAACAAATGTAGGTATTAGATCACTAAATCTAGTTGAGTACGTTGCAGAAAAGATAAATAAAATAGATAGCTCCATAGGCATGGAAGAAGCAATAAAAATGGCGGTTGAAATTTTCAATTTAGGTGGAGTTAAGCCTAAGGAAAATAATAAATTAAGAGCACTCTTTTTCCTAGGAGAAATTCAAGCTGTAAAACTTGCAGAAGCAGCTATTGAAGGTGTTAAAGATAAGAAGACTATTCAAGAAATATTTAATTCAAACCCAGCCATAGACATAGCTTTGTTTGGAAGAATGGTAGCAGACGATCCATATTTAAATGAAGATGCATCTTGCCAAGTAGCTCATTCAATTTCAACTCACGAAATTCAAACAGAATTTGATTTTTACACTGCAGTAGATGACTTATCTCCACAGGATAATGCTGGCGCTGGTATGCTTGGAACGATAGAGTTTAACTCATCAACCATGTATAGATACGCAAATGTAGCAGTTCATGATTTCTTAAATCAAGTTGGAGATAAAGAAGCTACAATTAACGCATTGAAAGCATTTGTAGAAGCTTTTTCAAACTCACTTCCAACAGGAATGTTAAATTCATTTGCAAACCAAACATTACCACAATTCATAATGGTAAGTATTAGAAGTGATAGACCAGTAAGCTTAGTAAGTGCATTTGAAGAACCAGTTAGATCTAAAGAAGGGTATGTGGAAGAATCTATAAAAAAACTTACAAAGGAATACAAAGAAGTAGAAAAATTTGTAGAAGAACCACTATTTACAATCGTTTTAAGTACCAGAGCAATAGAACTATCAGATGAATTTGAAAAAGCTGAAAGCATGAAAGATATACTATCAAAATTAGGAGAAAAATTAGAAGAAGTCATAGACGAAAGTCAAGGTGAATAGATTGAAAACCCTATTATTGAAATTTGCAGGACCACTTCAGTCCTGGGGAACTGACTCTAAATTTGAAACCAGGTATACAGATTTCTATCCTTCTAAAAGTGCGGTAATAGGTATGATAGCTGCGAGCTTCGGTTATAGAAGACACGAAGATGAAAAAATAAAAAAATTAAATGGTTTAGACTTTGCGGTAAGAGTTGACCAAAGAGGGAATTTGCTAAGAGACTATCAAATAGCCACTGCATATAAACCAGATGGCAGATTTGAAAGAAACTATGTAACCAACAGATACTATTTAGAAGATGCCATATTTGTGGTTGCAATAGGTGGAGAAGATAATCTCATAGATCTAATCGAGCAAAGTCTTAAAAATCCATACTTCCAAACATTCTTCGGCAAGAGATCTAATCCTATAAATCCAGATTTTATACTAGACAAAACAAACTTAGGAGTAATAGAAAGCTTAGAAAATCTAAGCTGGCAGGCAGGAAACTGGTATAAAAGAGATTTCAAAGACAAGAGTAAGGTGGATTTAGAAGTCTATATAGACGGAGATTTATTAGAAGAATCCGTAAGTAAATTTAGAAAAGATAGAGTAGAATCTTTTTCTCAAAAAAATAGAAGATTCGGATACAGAGGAGAAAAAAGATACGTAGTTACATTAAGTGAAGAGCATGATGCTTTCAATTTCTAGGAGGAAAGATGTATTTATCAAGAGTTGAAATAGACTATGAAAATAGATTGGCATTAAAAGAATTAAATCACTTAGGTGCTTTTCATAATTGGGTAGAACAAAGCTTCCCAGAAGAAATTAAAAATAGTGAACGAAAAAGGAAACTATGGAGAGTAGATAGATTAAAAAATAAAAACTATTTACTAATAGTTAGTGAAGATAAACCTGACTTTGAAAGATTAGAAAAATACGGAGTAAAGGGGACAGCGCAGGCAAAAGATTATGATGAATTTTTAAATACATTTAAAAATAATGATAGAATGACATTCAGAGTAGTTTTAAATCCTAACAAGTCAATCTCAGATAGAAGTCTTCGAAGGGGAAAGGTAATTCCGCTTTTGCAGGAAGATGAACAGTTTAAATATTTGATAGACAGAAGTGAAAAAAATGGATTTTCATTAAATAGCAAAGATTTTTATATTCTTAAAAGTAACTTCGAGACACTATATAAACCAAATGGATTTAAATTGGATTTAATAATGGCAGAATACCAAGGCGAATTAACCATAACAGACGTTGAAAAATTCAAAAATGCACTTACCAACGGAATAGGCAAGAAAAAAGCTTATGGATTTGGTATGATGACTGTAATACCTGTAACAAGATGAAAAAACAAGTAGGTGCTAAGAAAACAGAATTAAAGGAATTGCCTAGAATAGGAGATAGGGTTAGTTTTATATACATTGAACACGCAAAAATAAACAAGATTGACAGCTCTATAACCATAACAGATTATAGAGGTACAATAAGAATTCCCGTTGCTATAATAGGAGTATTACTTTTGGGTCCAGGCACAGACATTAGTCATAGAGCTGTAGAAATAATCGGCGATACAGGCACAAGCATCGTTTGGGTTGGTGAAAGAGGGGTCAGAAACTATGCATACGGTAGACCCCTTGCTCACTCAACGAAACTTTTAGAAAAACAAGCTAGCCTAGTAAGTAACACCAGGTCAAGACTAGAAGTAGCAAGAAAAATGTATCAGATGAGATTTCCAGGCGAAGACATAAGTAAACTTACGATGCATCAACTTAGAGGAAGAGAAGGAGCCAGAGTAAGAGGAGTCTATAGAAGATACTCAAAAGAAACTGGTATTAAATGGGACGGAAGAGAGTATGACCCAGATGACTTTGAAAACTCAAACTTAGTAAATCAAGCACTATCAGCAGCAAACGTATCACTATACGGAGTAGTCATGAGTGTAGTAGTAGCACTAGGAATGTCACCTGGACTTGGATTTGTCCACACAGGTCATGACAAAAGTTTTATCTATGACATTGCCGATCTATATAAAGCAGAACTGACAATACCAATAGCATTTGAAATGGCAGTAAACATAAAAGAAGGCGAAGACATAGGCTCAGAAACTAGAAAAAGAGTTAGAGATGAGATGGTAGACGGTAGAATTATGTCTCAAATAGTAAAAGATGTTCAATACTTACTAGAAATAGATGAAGAAGATCCAAGCTATATAGAAACAGACTCCTTAAATCTATGGGATGACAAAGAAAAACTAGTAAAATATGGAATAAGTTATAGAGAGATTTAGACATGCCTTTTACAGTAATAACATTAAAAAACACACCCAAATCTCTAAGAGGGGATTTAACTAAATGGATGCAAGAAATAGCAACAGGAGTATATATAGGTAATTTCAACAGTAAAGTACGAGAAGAACTATGGAATAGAGTAATAGAGAGCTCTGGGATAGGGGAGGCGACTCTATCTTACTACAATAGAAATGAAATTGGATATAACTTTGAAACCCATAACACAGATAGACAGGTAATAGATTTTGAAGGAATACCATTAATAATTATAAATTCAGATGAAAAAATAGAAGAAGATGATGTTAAAAGCCACGGATATAGCAATGCATCTAAATATCATAAATCCAAAAAGTATACAAGCGTTGGAAATAATTATCCAGAAAAGACCTTTGTATTTCTAGACATAGAAACAGATGGACTCGATGAAAAAACAAATAAAATAATAGAGATAGGAGCTATCAAAAGTGATTCAAAGGAAGAATTTCATAAAATAGTTAAAATAGATACCAAACTACCTAAAAATATAATAGAATTAACAGGAATAACTGACAAAGAATTGGAATCTGGAGAAAACATAATAGAATGTTTAAAAGAACTCAAAGAATTTATAGGAGAAGAAGATTTAGTAGGTTACGGGATAAAATTTGATATAAAATTTATAAATAGAAAATTAAAATTAAACGGGTTAGATGTATTGACAAACAAAACATGGGATCTAATGGATTTTGTAAAAAGAGAAAAAAACTTTTTAGAAAATTATAAACTAGAAACAGTATTAAAAGAATATGGGATCGATAAAAAAGTTCCTCATCGAGCACTGGAAGATTCAAAATTAATATATGAACTTTCAGACAAAGTGCAAAAATTTCAAGAATTTTTAAAAAGAAAACCTTGAAAATTAGAGGAAATTTAAGTAATGTTCCTGCATACGCAGGGGTGATCCCAGAATCTAAAAAAGATGGCGAAACGTCGGCAAAATGTTCCTGCACACGCAGGGGTGATCCTCAGAAGGTAAGGGAAATACTTTCAAAAAATAAAATGTTCCTGCACACGCAGGGGTGATCCCGCCTACAAGTTAAATACTACGGAAGATACATGAATGTTCCTGCACACGCAGGGGTGATCCTAACTTCTTAAATTTGTCGATTGGATCCAGAATAATGTTCCTGCACACGCAGGGGTGATCCCGCAGCTTGTAAGACTTGTAGTAAGCAATGACGAATGTTCCTGCACACGCAGGGGTGATCCCAATTTCCGAAGAAGATTTCTTAGTTAATACAAAATGTTCCTGCACACGCAGGGGTGATCCCGAAAAAATCGCGACAAGTACATTCAGTTAATGCAATGTTCCTGCACACGCAGGGGTGATCCTAGGGCTTTTGTTACCATAGCGTCGGAATTAAGAATGTTCCTGCACACGCAGGGGTGATCCCATTAAAATCAGTTCCTAATATTCAATCTGGAGAATGTTCCTGCACACGCAGGGGTGATCCTAGTAGTCTTTCTTACGCCGAGTTTAGAACCGAAATGTTCCTGCACACGCAGGGGTGATCCTCGCCGTGCGAAGCGTGGGCCTTCCAAGATTTGAATGTTCCTGCACACGCAGGGGTGATCCCTATATGATATTAAATATCTTTTAATCACTCACAATGTTCCTGCACACGCAGGGGTGATCCTATTTCTACAGTCTTGCTAGTGATGAGTAAGTCAATGTTCCTGCACACGCAGGGGTGATCCTGAATTTAAAACAACTATCGTTAATGAACAAAAAATGTTCCTGCACACGCAGGGGTGATCCTAATATGGCAAGTGAAACTATAAAAGTAAATTGAATGTTCCTGCACACGCAGGGGTGATCCCGGCAGTTTCTCTTCAAACTGTCCAACAGGCAGAATGTTCCTGCACACGCAGGGGTGATCCCACACTGCACTTGGCTTTAAAGAAAATAAGGTCAATGTTCCTGCACACGCAGGGGTGATCCTAGTTTGCTATCGCTCCTGCTACTGCATTTGCAAATGTTCCTGCACACGCAGGGGTGATCCGTTTGTATTTCCGCCATCTACAGTTGTCATGTCAATGTTCCTGCACACGCAGGGGTGATCCTTGGCTCACAGCATGCATAGAAAAGCGCTAGAAAATGTTCCTGCACACGCAGGGGTGATCCTTCCTTTGAAGTTTTCTATTTTTAATTTTTTTAAATGTTCCTGCACACGCAGGGGTGATCCCCCTTGATTTCAGTTTTTGAATTATAGATCATAAATGTTCCTGCACACGCAGGGGTGATCCTGTGGTAACGGGGACTTTTAAGGTGAAAAGTGGTGGTACTACCAGATGGAATGTTCCTGCACACGCAGGGGTGATCCTCAACAAGCCAGCAGAAGAAAAAGACACGAAGAAATGTTCCTGCACACGCAGGGGTGATCCTGGTGAAAATTTCTTTCCAGTAAATAACGAAGAAATGTTCCTGCACACGCAGGGGTGATCCTATGACAGAAACTTTAAGTGAATACTACGCAAGAATGTTCCTGCACACGCAGGGGTGATCCCCATTGTAAATTACAGCAAATACCAAGATTGGAAATGTTCCTGCACACGCAGGGGTGATCCCTTAAGTCGTCTTGCTTTCCTTCGGTCTTCCCTAATGTTCCTGCACACGCAGGGGTGATCCTCACCGCAGTTATACATGCCCAGAATTTTCTGCAATGTTCCTGCACACGCAGGGGTGATCCCTGGACAAATATCAATCTTTTAAACTTGGAGATAATGTTCCTGCACACGCAGGGTGATCCCAGTTTCGTCAGCACCAGATTTTCTAATTTTAAAATGTTCCTGCACACGCAGGGGTGATCCCTTCTTGAACTCTTCTTCAGTGAGTAGTCTTTGAATGTTCCTGCACACGCAGGGGTGATCCTACTAAACCTTTAAAATACAGATGGGAGTATCTAATGTTCCTGCACACGCAGGGGTGATCCCAGTTTCGTCAGCACCAGATTTTCTAATTTTAAAATGTTCCTGCACACGCAGGGGTGATCCTACTCATCTTTCGACATTTGAATTTCGTCATAGAATGTTCCTGCACACGCAGGGGTGATCCCTAAAATTGTCATATAAAGCTTTTGCATAGCCAAATGTTCCTGCACACGCAGGGGTGATCCTATGAACGCTTTAGAGTATAACTTAAGGTATGCAATGTTCCTGCACACGCAGGGGTGATCCTATGGAAGTAGTCAGAGGGCAATTTAGGATGGCAATGTTCCTGCACACGCAGGGGTGATCCCTCTCAAAGACGAGTGTTAAGAAATACGATGCCAATGTTCCTGCACACGCAGGGGTGATCCCAAGCTTCTTCCTTTTTATGCTTTACTTGAAAAAATGTTCCTGCACACGCAGGGGTGATCCTAATACAATTAATAATACATTTAATAATACAAAAATGTTCCTGCACACGCAGGGGTGATCCTAATACAATTAATAATACATTTAATAATACAAAAATGTTCCTGCACACGCAGGGGTGATCCTATGTTTCTTCCTGTGTACTTTAGAAGTTTAGCAATGTTCCTGCACACGCAGGGGTGATCCCTAAAAAGAAACGAACTTTTAAAATCAGGAGCAAATGTTCCTGCACACGCAGGGGTGATCCTATGTTTCTTCCTGTGTACTTTAGAAGTTTAGCAATGTTCCTGCACACGCAGGGGTGATCCCCTACGTCAACGCCCAGAATTTAGGGCAGATGGAATGTTCCTGCACACGCAGGGGTGATCCTAAAACTGATTGGTTGAGAAATTACCTAGAAGAAATGTTCCTGCACACGCAGGGGTGATCCTGCTTGTTCATAATCTCCGCCCATCTTAAAAGCAATGTTCCTGCACACGCAGGGGTGATCCTAAAACTATTAGTATTAATGGTTTTACTTTTAAAATGTTCCTGCACACGCAGGGGTGATCCTTCCACCGCCGAGACCTTTTACAAATCCACCTAAATGTTCCTGCACACGCAGGGGTGATCCCTAGCAAAAGCAAAAGGAAATGCAGTAAAACTTAATGTTCCTGCACACGCAGGGGTGATCCTCAGGGTTTTGTTGTTGGATAATTCCATACTTCAATGTTCCTGCACACGCAGGGGTGATCCCATAAGCGCTCATTTTTTCTTCTGCTTTAAATTAATGTTCCTGCACACGCAGGGGTGATCCCAGCAGCTGTTCTATGCCTACTGCACTGTAAACAATGTTCCTGCACACGCAGGGGTGATCCTTCCACCGCCGAGACCTTTTACAAATCCACCTAAATGTTCCTGCACACGCAGGGGTGATCCTAGCTTGAGCTAACATATACATAATTTCATTGTAATGTTCCTGCACACGCAGGGGTGATCCTAGACATAATTTGTTGCTGATTATATTATGAACAAGTTTCCTACTTAGACAATGTAAACTTAATTTAATTAGACTATAATATATTTAAAAATATTTTCTTATTAATAAATTAATATCTAATTTTAATAAATTAACATTCATATTTTTTAAACTTTCATATTATATAAAATAGTTGTAATTTAAAACTCTTTTTATTTTTTGCTTAATTAAAATAATGAATTAAATATACATATCTTAATAAAAAGACGATTTGTTCTAAGGTATTTATAAGAAAAATAAGCCATAAATATGTTATAATTTACTTGAGGTGTAATTTTGAAAAAGAGAAGAGCAAAAACTAAATCTAAACCAAAAACTATAAGACCGGAAATTGTAGGAGCAGTTCTTATATTCATTGGACTTATGTCATTTGTGAGTATTTTTTCTGACAAAATGGGATTTATTGGCAATTTTTTATATAAATTAAATACAAATTTAGCGGGTAGAGCGAATTTAGTAGTTCCACTTATTTTTATGTTTCTAGGAACTAGCCTAAGTTTTAAATCACTTAGAGAAAATTTTTTAAAACATTTTGTGTGTTCTCTTATTTTATTTGTGTGTCTTATTATTCTTTTAGACACGGATAAAAGTGGAGACTATACACTTATCGAAAGAATTCATTTTTCCAAAGAGTATGCAACCGTAGGTAAAGGTGGAGGAGTAATAGGAGCTTCTTTAGGTTTTTTCCTTTACAAGGCTCTTGGTGTGGTTGGCACATCAATTGTTATAAGCATCCTTGCTATTGGAACCATACTATACTTAATTAGATTTGATCCTCATAAGGCTAAAGAATTTATCTTAGATTTTTCTCAAAATACAAAAGAAAGTTTTGCAAATTTAAAAGAAAAAATCGTTGAAATGAAAAACGAAAGAGCTTTAGCTAAGGAAGAAAAGGAAAAGAATAAAGATATTAAGGATAAGAAAATTTCTAAAAAGAAGTCAAAAATTGAAAAAGATAATGAAGACGAATCTTCTTTAGAAATTATAGAAAATGATTTTGAAGATGATTCAGATGATGAATTACTTATAAATGTATATGATCAAAATACAAATGAAGCCATTAGTTCGGTTAATAAAGAAAACTGCATTAAAGAGAATGAACCTTATGTAGAAGAATCAAAAGAAAAAGTAGAAACTAAATCTAAAAAGACTAAACTTCAAACCTATGATGAGATTATTGAAGATGAAAAAGAAGAAGAGGAGTTAAGTAAGGATATAGAAAAGTCCATGGAGGAAGAATATGTATATACTGCGCCTCCAATAGAACTTCTTGACAATATAGAAAATGAGCGTGGTGACAATAGCGAAATTCTAAAAAATAAAAAAATAATAGAAGAAACTATGGAAAACTTCGGGATTGAATCAAAAATTGTAGCTATAAATAAAGGGCCTGTTATAACTTCCTATGAACTCGAACCATCTCCTGGAGTTAGGCTTTCAAAAATTGTTTCTCTTTCTGACAACTTGGCATTATCACTTGCAAGTTCTGATATTAGAATCGAAGCACCAATTCCGGGCAAATCTGTAGTAGGTATCGAAGTTCCAAATAAAACCAAAGCGGCGGTAACTGTTAGAGAACTAATTGAGTCAGATGAATTTAAAGAATTGAACTCTCATCTTCCTTTAGCTTTAGGGAAGGATGTAATGGGCAAGAATATAATTAGTACCATTGACAAGATGCCTCACCTATTAATTGCGGGTGCGACAGGATCAGGTAAATCTGTATGCATAAATACGATTATAACGTCAATTATTTATAAGAGTTCGCCAGAGGATGTAAAGCTTGTACTAATCGACCCGAAAGTAGTTGAGCTTTCAATTTATAATGGTATTCCCCATCTGCTTATACCAGTAGTTACAAATCCTAAGAAGGCTCAATACGCTCTTAATTGGGCTGTTCAAGAAATGGAAAAGAGATACCAAGCCTTTGCGGAAAATTCTGTTAGAGACATAAAAGGTTATAACAAGAAGATGAAGAATCAGGGAGAAAAAGAATTCCCTAGAATAGTTGTAATTGTAGACGAACTTGCAGATCTTATGATGGTATCTGGACAAGAAGTTGAAGATTATATTGCAAGACTTGCTCAAATGGCAAGAGCAGCAGGTATATATCTTATAATTGCAACACAAAGACCATCTGTTGACGTAATAACAGGAACTATAAAAGCAAATATTCCTTCAAGAATTGCATTTGCGGTTTCATCATCGGTAGACTCAAGAACTATACTTGATATAGGTGGAGCTGAAAAACTCCTAGGAAAGGGAGATATGATGTTCTACCCAGGTTTTTATTCGAAACCAAAGAGGATTCAGGGTGCATTTATTTCTGATGAGGAAGTGGAAAGAGTAATAGACTTTGTAAAAGGCAATAACGCTAGTCAAATGACTGAGAAGAAAGAAAACTTACTCGATGAAATAGAGAAGAAAACAGAAGAGATAAAAGACAAAGATCCGCTTTTTGAAGAGGCGGTAAGATATATTTTAACAGATGAACAGGCTTCTATATCATTCTTGCAAAGAAAACTTAAGGTAGGATATTCTAGAGCGGCAAGAATTGTAGATCAAATGGAAGAGGCTGGAATAATCGGGCCGCATGAAGGCTCTAAACCTAGAACGATTATTATGTCACCTGAGGAAATAGAAAAATATCTGGGAGAAAGAAATGAATAAAGTATACTTTATCACCCTTGGATGTTCAAAGAATGACGTTGATACGGATCTTATGAACACCATTCTTGATGAAAAGAAATTAGAAGCAACAAATAATGTTGACGATGCAGATGTAATCATAGTTAACACCTGCGGATTTATAGAGTCTGCAAAAGAAGAATCTATAGATATGACATTAGAAGTAGCTTCTTATAAAGAAAATAAAAAATTAAAAAGTCTTATCCTTGCTGGTTGTCTTGCAGAGAGGTACTCAAACGAACTTATGAAAGAGATACCAGAAATCGATGGGATAATCGGAACAGGACATTTAAATAAAATAAATGAAGTTATAGATCTTTCTTTAGAAGGCAAGAAGCCTGTTTTTATTGGAGATATAAATTCAGAATATTTAGAAGGAAATTTAAAATCAAAACAAGATATAAATATCACAGAATATGTAAAAATATCTGAAGGCTGCGACAATTTCTGTACCTATTGTATAATTCCTAAACTAAAAGGAAAGAATAGATCTAGAAAGCTAGAAAACATCGTAGACGAAGTCAAATACCTAGTTGAAAATGGAACTAGAGAAGTAATTTTAATAGCACAAAATACCACCGACTATGGGATTGATCTATACGGTGAATATAGTCTTGCAAAGCTTCTACATGAACTTGAAGAGATTGAAGATTTAAGATGGATAAGGGTAATGTACCTTTATCCAGACCATTTCACAAAAGAATTGGTAGATGAATTTAAAAATAATAAAAAGCTTGTAAAATATGCAGATATCCCTCTTCAACACGTTTCGGACAATGTTTTAAAGAGAATGAACAGAAGAACCAACAAAGAAGATATCAAAAATCTTATAAAGACACTTAGATCAGAAATTGATGGCATGGTAATTAGAACCACATTTATAGTTGGTTTTCCAGGTGAGACTGATGAAGATTTCAAGGAGCTTTTGGAATTTATTAATTTTGCAAAATTAGATAGAGTTGGAGCATTCACATATTCAAAAGAAGAAGGAACTCCGGCTGCTAACTTAGAAGGACAGATTTCAGAAGATATAAAGCAAGATAGGTTTGAAAGACTTATGATGGAACAGATGGGAATTTCTGAAGAGCTTTTGAATTCAAAAGTTGGCAAAGTTTTAGAAGTTTTAATTGAGGAAAAAGCCGATGACAAAACTTATATTGGAAGATCAGAGTATGACGCTCCTGAAATTGACACAGAAGTCATATTTACATCGGATAGAGAGCTTGAGATAGGAAGTTTTGTCAAAGTATGTATAGAAGATAGTCAAGAATACGAATTATTGGGAGTTTATAATGAACATAGCAAATAAATTGACTTTTATGAGAATGATACTGGTACCGGTGTTTGTACTATTTATGTATCTTCCAGGAGATAATTACAGAATGATAGCTACAATTATATTTGTAGCTGCATCTTTCACAGATTTTTTAGACGGATATTTAGCAAGAAAGAATGGACTTGTAACTACTTTTGGTAAGTTTGCAGATCCATTAGCAGATAAAATCTTGGTGGCAAGCGCCATAATCCTTCTTTCGGAACTTGGAATCATCCCAGGATGGACTGTAATAGTAATAATTGCTAGAGAATTTGCAATTACAGGATTTAGAGTAATAGCTGCATCTGAAAATATAACAATCGCAGCAGGACCTCTCGGAAAGATAAAGACAGCAACTCAAATGGTTGGAATCATTCTTATTCTTTTAAATTACACTCCATTAGTTAAAATCGGAATAATACTTTATTATATTTCAGTATTCTTTACGATTCTATCAGGAGTAGATTATATTGTAAGGAATAAAGAGGTACTCGATCTTGAAAACATCTAATATTGTAGAGATTATTTCCGTTGGAGATGAAGTCTTAAGAGGATTTACTGTTAACACAAACGGTGCATATTTAGCCAAATATTTATTTGATAGAGGATATATAATAAAGTACCAAACAAATATAGGCGATAATGAATTTGATGTAACAGAAGCGATAAAAGTAGCATCTAAAAGAGCGAGCCATATATTTCTAATAGGAGGCCTTGGACCTACAGAAGATGATTTAACCAAGGAAATACTTGCAAAATACTTGGGAAGAAATTTAATCGAACATAGAGAAAGTCTTTTAAACTTAGAAAAATATTATAAAGGTAGAAATAGAAAAATTACTAACTCTTCTAAAAAACAGATAATGGTACTAGAAAATTCTACGGTTTTAAATAATTTGGTCGGCATAGCACCAGGTGAAATATTAGAAGAAAATGGTATAAAATACTATTTACTACCTGGACCACCTAGAGAATTTCATTTCTTAGTGGATGAATACTTCGACAAATATTTGGAAAAGGAAGTCTTTTATTCGGAAAAAATAAATGTACACGCCTTAGGAGAATCACCTATAGAGGTAAGACTTAGAAAGCTTGGAATAGATGGAGATATAACTGTTAATACCTATGCGAAAGGTGCATTCACAGAGATTGATGCAATCTCTTATTCAAAAGATAAAACAAAGTTTGATACTTGCATGAATCTTATAAAAAATGAATTTAAGGGATTTATTTTTGAAGAAAACTCATTGGAAGAAGCTGTAGTTAAAAGGCTTATAGATAAGGGTTTAAAGATTTCTTTTATGGAAAGTATAACTGGAGGCAGACTCTCTTCAAGCATTACATCTGTACCTGGTAGTTCAAATGTCTTAAAAGAATCTTATGTAACATATTCTAACGAGGCGAAAATAAAACTCGGTGTAGATAAAAATATAATAGAAAAATACTCTGTAGTTAGTAAGGAAACTGCAAGAAGCATGGTCGAAGCACTAGAAAAGATTACGGGCGCAGACATTGTAGTCTCAGTAACTGGAGAAGCAGGTCCTATACCGAGTGTAAAAGATGTAGGAACGGTTTATTCCTCTATTAAATATAGAGATGAGATAGAAGATTTGTCGTTTAATTTCAGTGGATCAAGAGAAAATATTCAAAGCAGTTCCACCACAAGCATATTATCACGTATACTTTTAATAATTGGAGGTTAATATGGATTTAAATTTAGAAAACAAAGAAAAACAAAAAGCCTTAGAGACAGCGGTAACTAAGATTGAAAAGCAATTTGGTAAGGGAGCAGTAATGCTTCTTGGTGAAAACTCAAAGCTAGATATAGAATCTATTCCAACGGGATCTCTAAGTCTGGATGTAGCACTTGGAATCGGTGGATTACCAAAGGGAAGAATAATAGAAATATATGGACCAGAAAGTTCTGGTAAGACAACTCTTGCACTTCACGTAGTAGCTGAAGCTCAAAAAATGGGTGGAATAGCAGCTTTTATTGACGCTGAACATGCACTAGATCCACAATATGCTAGAGCTCTTGGGGTTGATGAAAAGAACCTTATTATTTCACAACCAGATTCAGGAGAACAAGCTTTAGAAATTGCAGAACACTTGATTAGATCAAACGCAGTTTCAGTAATCATTATAGACTCAGTAGCAGCATTAACACCTAAGGCAGAAATCGATGGTGAAATGGGAGATGCGATGGTCGGAAGACATGCAAGACTTATGTCTCAGGCACTTAGAAAATTCACAGGTGCTATTCATAAATCTCAAACATCTGTAATTTTTATTAACCAACTTCGTGAAAAAATCGGTGTAGTATTTGGAAATCCAGAAACTACTACAGGTGGACGTGCGCTTAGATTCTATTCTTCTGTAAGGCTTGATATTAGAAAGATTGAGACCTTAAAACAAGGGGACGATATGATAGGTAACAGAGTAAGAGTAAAAGTTGCTAAAAATAAAGTCGCTCCTCCATTTAAACAAGTTGAATTCGATATCATGTACGGAAAAGGAATTTCCAGATCTGGAATATTAATTGACATGGGGGTTGACTATGGATTTGTTGAAAAATCAGGTTCATGGTATAGCTATGGCGAAGAAAAATTAGGTCAAGGAAGAGAAAACGCAAAAGCCTTCCTAGAACAAAATAAAAATATTGCAGATGAAATAGAAGCTAAAATTAGAGAAACATTAAAACCAAAAGAAGAAGCTGAAGTGGATTCAAAAGAAGTAAAAGAAGAAAATATAGATCAAGGATTCTTAGAATAATGAAAATTCTTTACTTTACTGACACCCACTATAGAGGTACCAATCCTCAAAACAGATTGGATAACTTTTTAGAAACACAAGTAAAGAAGACGGAAGAAGTTATGGAGATCGCAAGGATGGAGGATGTGGATTATATCCTTCATGGAGGCGATCTCTTTGACCGTCCAGACATAGCTATATCTGTTGTATCAACTTTTGCTAAGATTTTTAAAGAGGCACCAGCTCCAATATATATAGTTAGCGGAAACCACGACATATATGGCCATAATCCTGATACGCTAAATAGGACTGTTATGGGACTTCTTTGCGATTTAAAAGTTTTAAATTTAGTAAATGGAAAAGATATCTACTTAAAAAAAGATGTAGTAGTTAAACTTACAGGGACTCCATATAAGTATGGAATGGATCTTAAAGAAAATATGAAAAGATACCTGGTAAAAGAAGAAGAGAAAGATTACGACTATAGAATTCATATGACCCATGGATTTATAATAGATAAATCATTTGTAAACACGGTAGACTATACCACTGTAGAAGATCTCTACACAACGGATGCAGACATTACTCTTTGCGGACATTACCATCTAGGTTTCAAAACAGTTTGTCATGAGGAAAATGGACATAAGAAATACTTTATAAATCCAGGAGCCATGGTGAGACTTTCAAATTCTATGCTTGAAATAAAGAGAAAACCAAAAGTTGTAATAATAGAACTTACGGATGAAATAAAACTAAAAGAAATCTATTTAAAATCTGCACTGGACGGAGAGTTAGTCTTAGATAGAAGTGTAATGGAAAACTTTAAGTCCAAGAGGAGTAGAGATTTAGCCTTTAGTGATATGGTAAGTTCAAATTTAAATTTAAATAAGTTAAATATATTTGACATGATTTCCGAAATAGCAAAAGAAAATAATCTTCCGGAAAAAGTCAGAGAAGAAGCAATAAAAAGAATAGGGGAGGCTGAGTTAGAAAGCAAATGAAATATATAAAAAAAGTTCACTTGATAAATTTCCAATCTCATGCCGACTCTATTTTAGATTTCGGAGAAGGTTTAAATGTAATTCTTGGTAGAAGTGATAGCGGAAAGACAGCGGTAATAAGAGCTATTAAATGGGCTTTATACAATGAACCAAGGGGAGATTACTTTGTTAGAATCGGAGAAAAGGATACATCTGTTGAAATAACATTTTCTGACGACACTGTACTTAAAAGAGCTAGAAACGGAAATAAAAACGTATATGAATTTAAAAATCTACTGGGCGAAGTTACAAGATATGAAGGGTTTGGCGGAGAAGTACCTCAGGAAATAATCGATCAAACAGAAATATTTAAAGACTCAATAGGTCAAAACAGTCAAATTCTCTATATACAAGATCAACTTGAAGGACCGTTTTTATTATCACTAAGTCCTGGTCAGAAAGCAGCGGAGATTGGGAAATTAATAGGAGTAGATATCTTAGATATAGCCATTACAAATACAAGAAGAGATACATTAAAATTAAATGGAATTTTAAGAGAAAAGAAAGAAGAGAAAGAAAAATTAGAGAAAGAACTTGAGGGATTTTCATTCTTAGAAAAAGATGAAAATAAGTTAAATAGACTAATAGAAATTCAAAAAGCTCTCTCTGAAAAAGAAGATAAACTTAATAAACTTTCTTTCCTTTATGATGGTCTTTCTAAGATTAAAAAATCTATAGAAGAGCAAAAAGCAATTATAGAAAAGTTTAAAGAGTTAGAGAATGTAAAAAATATATTTGAAAAACTAGAGCATATAGGGCTTAAATTAAATTTACTTGAAAACGCACACTCAAAGCTTGTTAAAAGTAAAGATGATTTAGAAAAGAATAAGAAAATAATAGATAATTTAGTAAATTTAGATAAGAGTTTAGAAAAATACAAAGAATCAGAAGAAAAATTTAAAAATTTACAAACATTTTATAGATATTACAAAGAAATCAAAATTTTTGACGAAAGAATTAGCAATGGAAATATATACATTAAAAACTTCACAGACGTTGAAAGAGCGAAAGAAACATACACAAAACTTGATTCTTTGAATAGAAAACTAAATATGCTTGAAGAAATAGGTATTAATTTAAAAAATTTAAATAATGAAATTTTAAGAATTAACTCCGAATTAAAATCCATAGATAAGGAAAAAGAAAATATTCTTTTAAAGTATGAAGAAATATATAAAAAACTTGATTACTGCCCATTCTGCTATTCTAAAATTGGAAATGAAAGCAGACAGAATATACTTGACCACTTAAGAGGTGAAATATGAATTACGAAGAAGAACTAAAAAAATTAAAAGAAAAATTAAATACTGCAAGCACTATGAAGGTAAAAGCTGAAGCGGCTCTAGAAAGTATAGAAAATAACAGAAAAGAATATCTTGAACAAGTAAAAAACTTGGGAGTAGATCCAAAGAATTTAGAAAGTGAAATAAATTCACTTAAAGCAGAGATAAATTCCTTACTAGAAGAAGCTAACAGCCTACTTCCTAAGGATATTTAAAATGGATCTAAATACAAAAATAAGAGAGTATTCAAACTATGTTCTACTTCAAAAGGCAAAGAAAGAGTCGCTAGAAGATAGGATTTCTGAACTAAATAAAGATTTAAAATCTCAAGAAGAATACTTAGACCTTGTAAATAAAACACAAATCTTGTTAAAAAATACTTCGGAATATGCGAGAAAACAGGCGATATCACAGATAGAAATAGTGGTGACAAGATTTCTACAATACGTATTTGAAACAGATATGGAATTTAAAATCGAATTACAAGAAAAATCTGGGGTGCCTTCCTGCGAATTTTATGTAGTAAATAGATATGATGATTTAGAAATAAAGACAAAACCAGAGGATTCTAGAGGTGGAGGAGTAGTAGATATAGTTTCTATGGCTCTTAGGATATCGTTTATCACCCAGATGAAAAGAAGATCATCAGGTCCACTAATATTGGATGAACCAGGAAAACATGTAAGTAATGACTATATTTTTAACCTAGGAGAATTCTTAAGAGAGCTATCAAGGAGCCTAGACATGCAAATCATCATGGTGACACATAATGAATATTTAAAAGAAATTTCTGATAGTTCTCAAACTGTAAGCATAAGAAATGGAATTTCTAAAATTTCAGATAGTATAGAGGAATCTAGCAATTAATAATTAAGTTTTAACTTATAAAAATCCTGATATTTTCCTGATATTACGGGTATAAATAAAAAAAGAAATGAAATACCAGTTAATACTTTAATCCACTTCTAAGGTATTGACATACAAGTTGATATAGGATACTATAAAGGTATAGTTTGAAACAAGTTTTTTATTTCTTTGAATGGAAAACCTTTCCTATAATTTTATTTGGAGGTGAGTAGTCTGAGTATCTTTAAAAGAAGGAAGCCTAATAAAAAGAATTTTAAAAATGAAGAGCATCCGAAAGAAGAAAACAATAAAGACGAAAGAACGAAACTGACCGACATTAAAGACAAAAATGCAGATGTTAAACAAGCGTCTAACAAGAAGGAAATGACAAAAAATGAGCATCAAAATTCTCAAAATACTAATAACGGGAAAAATAACAGTATCAAAAATGTAGAAAAAGAAAGAAAAGATAATAAAAATGACAAATCTTTCGAAAAATCTACTGAAAAAGGTATAAATGCTCATAAAGATGAAGGGGGTAAATCAATGTTATTTAAAACAACAGAACAACATGAAGCTTTACGTAAAGCTGTAAGAGAATTTGCAGAAGCAGAAGTTAAGCCAATAGCATTTTCACTTGATCAAAACAACGAGTTCCCAGATGAAATCGTTAAGATGATGGGTGAACATGGATGGATGGGTCTACCATATGAAAAGAAATATGGCGGAGCTGGATTGGATGCTATTTCTTATGCGATAGCTGTAGAAGAACTTTCAAGAGTTGACGGTGGTGTAGGAGTTATACTAAGTGCTCATACTTCACTAGGTTCTTATCCAATCGAAGCATTTGGTACAGAAGAACAAAAACAAAAATATTTAGTACCACTTGCAAAAGGTGAAAAAATAGGTGCTTTCGGTCTTACTGAACCAGAAGCAGGATCTGATGCTGGTGGAACTGAAACAGTAGCAGAATTAGATGGAGATTATTACATTCTTAATGGTAACAAAATATTCATCACAAACGCTCCTAAAGCTGACTATTATGTAGTGTTTGCAGTAACTACTCCTGGAATTGGTACTCACGGAATATCTGCATTTATTGTTGAAAAAGGATGGGAAGGATTCACATTTGGAGATCATTACGATAAATTAGGTATTAGATCATCATCAACTGCAGAACTTCAATTCAACAATGTAAAGGTTCCAAAAGAAAACTTACTTGGACAAGAAGGACAAGGATTTAGAATCGCAATGCAAACTCTTGACGGTGGACGTATAGGAATCGCTGCTCAAGCACTAGGTATTGCACAAGGAGCTTATGAAGCTGCTCTTAAATATTCAAAAGAAAGAATTCAATTTGGTAGACCAATTGCTCAACAACAAGCTATTTCATTTAAACTTGCTGATATGGCAACTAAACTACGTTGTGCAAGATTCTTGATTTACTCTGCAGCAGAAATGAAGACTAACCATGAAAACTATGGTATGGAATCTGCAATGGCTAAGATGTATGCATCTGATATTGCTCTAGAAGTAGTAAATGATGCACTTCAAATCCATGGTGGAAACGGATACCTAAAGGGCATGGACGTTGAAAGAATGTACAGAGATGCTAAGATCACTACAATCTATGAAGGAACTAACGAAATTCAAAGAGTTGTTATAGCTTCTCACATAATAGGAAAAATGCCTAAACGTGGCGGTGGATCTAAAGCTGTAGCTCCAGGCAAAAAACAAGGACCTATAACTGGAGAAAGAAAAAGAGAAATAATTAAAGCTGACACAGCAAAAGAAGCTGTTGATATATTAGTAAAAAATCTTAAGAAAGACGGATACGACTTCTCAGTTGGTATAGATATAAACACTCCTATTGGAGATGCAGAAAGAGTAGTTTCAGTTGGTAAAGGTGTTGGAAATGAAAAAGGATTAGAACTAGCTCGTAAAGTTGCAAAAGCAGCAGGAGCAGCTCTAGGATCTTCAAGACCAGTAGCAGAAAACATGAAACTATTACCACTTGAAAGATATGTTGGTATGTCAGGACAAAAATTCAGGGGAAACCTATATATTGCACTAGGTGTATCTGGAGCAAGCCAACACTTAAAGGGTATTAAAGATGCATCTACAATAGTTGCAATTAATAAAAATGCAGGAGCTCCAATATTTAAAAATGCTGACTACGGTATAGTTGGAGATATGTTCGAAATCATGCCACTTCTTGCAGAAGCACTAGGAACTGGAGAAAAGAAACCAGCTCCACCTATGAAGAAAGTTAGAAGATCAAAACCTAGAAAACTTGCACCAACAGCAGGCGTATATGTTTGCCCAGGATGTGGATATGAATATGATCCTGATCTAGGTGATCCAGAAGGTGAAATTGATCCAGGTACAGTATTTGACAGACTACCAGATGATTGGGTATGCCCAGATTGTCAAACTGAAAAATCTGAATTTATAGAAGCTGATTTCCCAGCTGATAGAAAGTAATTAGGAGGTTTTTTACTATGTCAATGTACAAAATTAGAGAAGTTGCTGAAGACCTATACTATGTAGGCGGTAACGATAAAAGAATAGAATTATTTGAAAATATGTTCCCAATACCAGACGGAGTATCATACAACTCTTATCTTCTATTAGATGAAAAGACTGTATTAGTAGACTCTGTAGACTGGTCAATAGCTAGAGATTATCTAGAAAGAGTAAGAGAAGTTCTTAATGGAAGACCACTAGATTACCTTCTAATTCACCACATGGAACCAGACCACTGTGGAGCTATAGAAGAAGTACTTCTAAGATATCCAAAATGTAAGATTATATCAAGCGAACAAGCTTTTGATATAATGAGACAAATTGGATACAAGATTCCAGATGAAAATATAGAAATAGTTAAAGAAGGCGATACTAGAAGTTTCGGTAAACATACACTAGCATTCATCGAAGCTCCTATGGTTCACTGGCCAGAAGTTATAATGTCATTTGACACTTATAATGGAGTTCTATTCACAGCAGACGGATTTGGATCATTCAAGGCTCTTGATGGAAAACTATTCAATGACGAAGTTGATTGGGATAGAGATTGGCTAGATGAAGGACGTAGATACCTAACAAATATCGTAGGTAAGTACGGACCATTCATCCAAGATGTTCTTAAAAAAGCTGGACCACTTCTACCACAAGTTAAATATATCTGTTCACTTCACGGACTTGTTTGGAGAAACAATTTTGGCTATATTATAGACAAATATGACAAATGGTCTAAATATGAACCAGAAGATTACGGTGTACTAATTGTTTACGGTTCAATGTATGGAAATACAGAAAGAGCTGCACAAGAATTAGCTAATGACTTAGTACAAAAAGGAATGACAAAAGTAGAAGTATTTGACGTTTCAAAAACTCACGTATCATACCTAATTGCTAAAGCTTTCCAATATTCACACATCGTTTTAGCTTCCGTAACTTATAACCTTGGAATTTATCCTCCAATGAAGAATTTCATTGCTGACATGGCTGCTCTAAATCTACAAAACAGAACAGTTGGTATCATTGAAAACGGTACTTGGGCATGTACAGTAGGAGATAAAATTGAAGATTATCTAAACGAAAATATGAAGCTTATAGATGTTCTAGGTGAAAGAGTTACAATCAATACTTCATTAAATATCGCAAACAAGAACGATATGGAAGCGTTAGCTGACTCACTAATAGAATCAATTAAAAACACTCAAGAACTTAAAGCTAAACTTGCTGAATAATATAAAATTTGAGAGACCCTTAATGGGTCTCTTTTTACATATGGTGATATAATTTTTAAAACACTAGAGACAAAGTAAATTTTAAAGATGTATAATAGACTTATATTCAAAACATAGGAGGAGAGATGAGTAAGAAGAATTTAAAAAATGGAAAAAATAAAATGCCTAAGTTCGATAAGGAAAAGGCTGAAAAAGAATTTAGAATTGGAGCTTATTCTGTAATATTACTCCTAGCAATTTATTTTATTTTAAAATATTTTGGGAATTAGGCGTAATTAAGAATGATAAAAATAATTAAATAAAATTTAAATTACTAAACGTATAATAAACTTATAATATTATACGTTTTATTTTGTGTAATATATTTTAAATTGCTCGTTTAGTTATAGGAAAAATATTTGTGTTTAATCTTACCAATAGCTAGGAGAAATACATATCTACCCAAAAAATTTTTTTCATAGTATAATAAAATGTAGGAAAAAAGGAGAGGACATGAAAAAGAATAATAATATTTTTATAATAATAATGGCTTTGGCGGCATTATTCTCATTTTATTTTGTAAAGAAGAGAATAGAGATTGAAAAAGCTTACAAAAATTTTGATATAGTAGCTGATTATAATGAATTTAAAACTCTTGGTTATTTATATGGAGATAGTGATGAGTTTTTACAAAAAATTGTAGATGCAGGAGCAAATGTCATCGCTCTTAGCGAAAGCACTATCAATTCTTTAGAGGAAGATCCAGAGATAAATATAAAAACTAAAATTGACAATGGATATTTATATGTTTCTGGAGATAAAGATATAATTGAATTTGTAAAAGAGGGACTAAAATCTTTAAAAGATAATAGAAGTGTTGAATATACAAAAGATGGCAGTTTAAAAATAGAAACATTACCTAAGGATTTGGTGAAATTTAGAGATAAAGGAATTGATATTTTTGGTTATCCTGCTGGCAGTAGAGGAGAACCTCATTCATATATTGAATATATTGGTCTAGGATTCTATAAACCATATTTAGAAAATATTCCTGCTAACGCAAAAATTTTACTTCGTCCTATGGTAAATAATTTTTACCAAGATCAAAAGTTTGTAATCGATAGATACTTTAAAGCTTACGATGAGCTCTACAAAAATAAATCAGTAGAAGAAAGAGTAAATTATTTAACTTTTGCTGGTGGAGAAGCCTTTATGGAAACAGAAGATGGCATAGTTGGCAAATTTGTAGATGAACTAAACAAAAGAAATCTTGGGATAGCAGTTATAGAATCATCTACTCAAAGAGGTAGCTTAAAATTACTTGGTCAAGAACCAATTGTCAATAGAGAAGATGTAAGAAAACTTAGAATGTTCACTACTTGGGATTATATACAAAGAGAATTTGACTATGGAATTCCAGGACATCAAAATGGTGAAGAAATTTCAAATGTCTACTTTAGAGCAATTAGTGAGAGAAACATTGCTTCTATAATGCTTAAACCATTTGTAAAAGACGATAGAGCTATAACAGATGTAGCTGCTTATGAAAATGTCGTAAAGATGACAGTTGATAGAATGGAAAAGATTGGTTTTAGTCACGGAACGGCAGTACCTATGAATGAATGGTCACCTAGATCTTTTATGAAACTTCCTGCTGCTTTTGGAGTAAGTGCAGCTGCGGTTATTTTCCTTGGAATATTATTTAATATAAGTTTTATATTAAAAATAATATTATTTATACTTGGAATAATACCGGCAATTCTATTCTTTGGACTTGGTAAGATGACAGGTTTTGGTGCAAGTCTTTACAATTTAGGAGCAATAATAATTCTTCCTACACTAGCAACATGTTATGTGCTTAAAAATTATAATCACTATAGAAATAGAAAAAATATAGATACCAATAAAATTTCTGATGCACAAATATTTATAAAGGGAATGATAATTCTTTTAGTTTCTGTCATTATAACTATGGTAGGTGCTCTTTATGAAGTTTCATTCTTAGCTTCAACTAGAGATATGCTAGAACTTGTAATATTTAGAGGAGTTAAGATTAGTCAAATAATGCCAATCCTTCTATCACTAGTAGTATTTTTATACTATATTGGTGTCTCAAGAGATAAGGTAGAAGAAAGACTAGACATACATGAAGTTGGTAAATTCTTAAATATGAATGTTAAGTTTTGGCATGCGATGATGGGAGTTGTAGCACTAGGAGTTCTTGCTCTACTTCTTCTAAGAGGCGGAAATACAAATGTAAAGGTTCCAGGAGCTGAATTAAGATTTAGAAACTTCCTTGAAAATACTCTTCCAGTAAGACCTAGAACAAAAGCGATATTCTTAGGATATCCAGCTGTAGTTTTATTGATCTACTTGGCATATAAAAAACGTGGAAGATTTTTAGAAATATTCTTGACAATTCTTATTGCAATCGGTCAAGCTGACATTGTAAATACTTTTTCACATATTAGAACACCGATTTTGGTTTCATTCCAAAGAATCGCAATCGAATATATAGTCTGCATTCCTGTAGCTATTTTATTCGTATTAATATACAAATTCGCATTGAAAGGATACGATAGATTTGCCAATTAAAGTGCTTTTATCGGGCTATTATGGCTATAACAACATAGGTGATGAAGCTATATTAAAAGGGCTTATAGATTCATTACAGACTTACAATTTAAAATTAAAAGTTCTATCTAAAAATCCTGAATGGACCACTAAGAAGTATTCTGTAGATTCTGCCAATAGGTCAAATATATTTCAAATTTTAAAAGAAATTAAAAATTGCGATGTACTACTAAGTGGCGGAGGAAGTCTCTTGCAAGATGTGACTTCCTCAAAATCAATTATTTACTATCTAATGATTCTTTTCATGGCGATTATAATGGGTAAGAAAACAATTATTTATAGCCAGGGAATAGGTCCAATTAAAGGTAGATTTAATCGTAGGCTTACTAAGTTTATTCTAAACAGAGTTGACTATATAAATGTAAGAGATAACAATAGCTATGATTATCTTAGAAAGATTGGCATAAATAAAGATATTATTGTAACTACAGATACTGTTTTTGGAATAAACAAACCTTCTTTAAAAGAGGGGCTAGGAATAGTAGAGAATTATTCTAAAAGAGATTCTAAAAAATTAGGTGTTACAATTATTAATTGGAAAGACTGTGGTGAAAGAACGATTGAAGAAAGTGTTAAACTTTTAAAAATAATTCTTGAGGAACAGCCAGATGTAGATGTGTTTTTAATTCCGTTTTACTACCATGTGGATCTTGATATTTTAACTAAGATTTATGATAGACTAAAAGATGATTATAAAAATATTTATTTAGTTGATAAATATCTACATGTAGATGGATATCTTTCACTGGTTGGTAATATGGATATATACCTCTCTATGAGGTTACACGGTCTAATATTTGCAACCCTTATGGGTGCTTATCCAATTGGAATTTCATACGACCCAAAGATAGATGGGTTTATGAAAGAATTAGGTAGAAATCAATCATACTACGTTGAAGATTTTGAAGGAGAAAAAGTGGCTAATGAAATTTTAATTTCTTTAGTCAGTATAGATAAGCTCAATAAAAAACTTCAACAAGACGTAGAACATTTAAGAAAAATAGCTAAAGAATCTGCTGAAAATTTATATGAATTTATTAGGTGATAGAATGGAATATGTAAACATTTTTGGAGTCAAAATATTTAATATAGATTTCCAAGAAGCCATAAATATAGCGAATAGATTTTTAAAAGAAGACAGGAATCATTCAATAATAACTCCAAATACTGAAATCGTAATGGCAGCAAAGGATGATGAAGAACTAAGAGATATTATAAATGGAGCAGATCTAGTAATTCCAGATGGAATTGGTCTTATCTATGGATCTAAGATGAGAAGTCTTCCTCTTAAAGAAAGGGTAACCGGATATGATGTCTCAATGGAACTTTTAAAAATTTTAAATGAAAGTGGCGGTTCTCTGTACATGTTGGGTGGAAAGCCAGGTGTTACAGATAAGGCTGAAGAAAAAATCAAAAAAGATTATGAAAATATAAAAATTGCTGGGCATCATCACGGATATTTCAAAGGGATACACCGTGGTATGAAAGGCGATCCAGAAGAATTAGAAATTATTAAGGAGATTAATTCTCTTAAGCCTGATATAATATTTTTAGGACTTGGATTTCCTAAGCAAGAGATGTTTATAAATGAATATAAAGATAAATTGAATTCCAAGATTATAATTGGAAACGGAGGAGTTATGGATATTTTAGCAGGTAACATGAAAAGAGCCCCGGAAATATTTATAAAACTACATCTGGAATGGTTCTATAGATTACTAAAAGAGCCATCTAGAATTAAGAGACAGGTTGCAATTCCAAAATTTATTTTTGAAATTTTAAAAGATAAAGATTCTGTAAAAGTAGAGGAGGATATATGAATTTAGAAGAACGTTCAATAAATGCAGTTCGTATGTTATCAGTAGATGCAATAGAAAAGGCAAACTCAGGTCATCCTGGATTACCTTTGGGAGCGGCAGCTTTTACTTATGAGTTATGGGCAAACCATTTGTCAATAAATCCAGATGATCAAAAATGGATAAATAGAGATAGATTTGTGCTTTCAGCAGGCCATGGAAGCGCAATGTTATATTCATTACTCCATCTCTTTGGATTTGGACTTACAATTGATGATTTAAAGGCATTTAGACAAGTAGATTCACTTACTCCGGGTCATCCAGAATATAAGCATACCAATGGGGTGGAATGTACCACAGGTCCACTAGGACAAGGTATAGCTATGGCAGTTGGTATGGCGATGGCAGAAGAACATCTAGCAGCAATGTATAATAAAGATGATTTAAAATTAATCGACCATTATACCTATGTTGTTTGTGGCGATGGCGATCTCATGGAAGGAGTAGCACTAGAAGCTATTTCTTTAGCTGGTACATTAAATCTAAATAAATTAATCGTTCTTTATGATTCAAATAAAATAACCATTGAAGGCTCTACTGACTTAGCATTTAGAGAAGATGTAGTTAAAAAATTTGAAACTTGTGGCTGGTGCACTAGAGAGGTTTCCGATGGAAATAATCTAATGGAAATAAATGAAGCCATCAATTCAGCTAAAAAAGATCCTCATCCAACACTTATTAAGATAAACACAAAGATTGGTTATGGTTCTCCAGTAGCAAATTCTAGCAAGGCGCATGGTTCTCCTCTTGGAGCAGACAATCTAAAAGCAACTAAAGAATACTTTGGATATAGCGAAGAACCATTCCATGTAGATGAAGATGTATATGAAAATATAAAAAGCCATATTGAAAATAAAAAGATTATCTATGAAGGTTGGAAGAGAGTAGAACATTTATATAAGGAAAAATATCCAGAAGACTATAAAAATCTAATGGATGTATACGAAAACAAAAAGAAGGAATCATTCTTAAATGAAGAAGATTTCTATTCTTTTGATAAAGACTTGGCAACTCGCGCAAACTCTGGAGAAATTATAAATAGAATCGCAAATAAGATTAACTACTTATTTGGAGGATCAGCTGACCTTGCTCCATCCAATAACACTCACATGAATAATTCAAGCAATTTTAGCGCAGAAGACAGACTTGGAAACAATATTAATTTTGGAATTAGAGAACACGCAATGGGAGCTATAACTAACGGAATTTTACTTCACGGAGGACTCAGATCCTACTGTGGAACATTCTTAGTATTTTCAGATTATATGAAACCAGCCCTTAGACTTGCGTCACTTCAAATGCTTCCAAATATATTTGTATTGACCCACGATTCTATAGGTGTGGGAGAAGATGGACCTACACATCAACCAGTGGACCAAATTCCAATGTTAAGATCAATTCCTAATATGATTGTATTCCGTCCAGCAGACGGATTTGAAACTGCAGTAGCTTGGAAAGTTGCGATGAATTCAACATCAACTCCTGTATGTTTAATACTTACAAGACAAAAGCTAAAGAGATTAAATTCAAATATAAATGCTTGTAAAGGTGCATATATAATTAAAAAAGAAGAAGGCGAACTAGAAAAGATAGTTATAGCATCTGGTTCAGAAGTTTCAATAGCACTAGAAGCAGCAGAAGGCTTAAAAGGTGTAAGAGTAGTATCAATGCCATCAATGGAACTATTTGAAGCACAACCTGCTGAATATAGAGAAGAAGTTCTACCTTCAAACATTGAAAAGAGAATTTCTGTGGAAGCAGCGTCAACATTTGGATGGGCAAAGTATGTAGGGCTCAAAGGAGTTTCTATAGGAATGGAAAGTTTTGGAATGAGCGGTCCAGGACCAGAAGTGTTTGAATACTTTGGAATAACTTCATCTAGAATTAGAGAAGAATTAGAAAAACTATAATTATAAATTTCTTAGTAGATTTATAAAACTAATTAAATAAAATTTTTAAAAACCTCCTGTAATTTATGTGTTTGAAAACCACATAAAATATATATTTCGGAGGTTTTTTTATTGTGTCTTAATTAAACTATAAATTGATTTTGAAATATAAAATTATAATAAAATTTATATTTAAATACCAGACATTTTATAGAAATAATAAAATTTTTCCTTGATAAAAATTTATAAATGTACTACTATTGAAATGGATATTTCTCAAGTGGGAGGGGAGCGCCTTTCACTTCAATACTCGCGAGGGAACTTGTATAACAAGGTGAGAGTGGACTACTTAGTCCTTACCGTTAATAGGAGAAAAAATTGAGAGAAAAACATTTATTGAGGATGGTCACATTGGCCATGATGGTTGCTATTGGAGTAGTTATATCTCCAATACTTAGGATAGAAGGATTCTGTCCAACAGCACATTTTGTTAACGTTGTTTGTTCAGTATTTTTAGGACCTTGGTATTCACTTTTAAATGCATGCATAATTGCATTTTTAAGGATGACACTTATGTCAATACCACCACTTGCTATAACTGGACAAGTATTCGGAGCAGTACTTAGCGGAATTTTTTACAAAGCATCTAAAGGTTCAATATTTTATGGTTGCTTAGGAGAAATTATAGGTACCGGTATTATCGGAGCAATAGTTTCATATCCAGTTATGTCACTACTATGGGGAAAGACTGGACTTACATGGATGTTCTATGTGCCATCATTTTTAATTGCAACCACTATGGGTTCAACAGTAGCATTTATTTTTCTTCAAGTTTTAAAAAGAAATGGATCACTATATACTATCCAAAGAAAACTTGGAGTGATGGATTATGAAAAATCTAAAAGAACTATTTGAGATAAGAAAAAAATTAAAAAAAGACAAAAAACTTGTACATTCAATAGTAAGTAAGATCGGTGTATTTGAAATTTGTAACTTCACTTTGGCGACGGGTGCTAGAATAATATGCGCTGACGCAATAGAAGAAGTAGAAGAAGTAACAAAAAATGCTGATTCGCTTACTATTTCGCTTGCAAATATAAATAAGACTAGGTTTGAATCTCAAAAATCTGCTCTTGAATCTGCAAAACAAAACAATAAACCCGTCTCTTTAGACGTAGTTGGAGTTGGAATTTCAGATTTTAGAAGAAATATTTTAAATGAATTATTTAAAATAAAGATTCCAGAAGTTATAAAGGGCAATTTTACAGAGATAGAGAGTCTATACAAAGGATATAAAACCATCGGCATAGATGAATTAGAAAATGATTCAAATGATATTTTTTATAAAAAAAGTGTTGTAAAAGAACTTTCTAAAAAATTAAATTCAGTAGTATTAGCAACTGGAGAAGTAGACATAATCTCAAACGGAGAAGAAGTAGCAACTATTGCTAATGGCAGTGATTTTATGCCTCAGATTGTAGCTACAGGATGTATTTTAAATTCAATAATTGGAGCGTATCTAACAGAACTAGATCCTCTAAATGCCGCTATAATTTCGGTTTTACTATTCGACATATCAGGAGAAATATCTAAAGGCTCATCACCTATCGAAAGATTTATAGATATGCAAAGTGTGTTTTATAATTTAGATTATGAAACGGTTAAAGATAAAACGAGGCTTGAGTATGAGAAAATTTAAAGATGCACTTTACTTAGTTACAGATTCTACAAATTTAGATGAAAAAGAATATCTAAATAGAGTTTATAAAGCTTGTCAATCTGGAGTAGATATAGTTCAGATTAGAGAAAAAGATAAGACTGCAAGAGAAATTATGAGACTCGGTGAAGCTGTAAAAGAGATTACAGATAAATTTAATATTCCGCTTATTATAGATGACAGGGTGGATATTGCTTATGCCTTAGGTGTCGGCGTTCATTTGGGAAACTCAGATATTCCTGTCACAATCGCTAGAAGGATTTTAGGAGAAGATGCAATTATAGGTGCATCTGCGAAATCTGTAGAAGTTGCAAAAGAGTGTGAAAAAGATGGGGCAAACTATCTTGGGGTTGGTGCTATAAGACCGACAAAGACAAAAGTTATAACTAAATTAACCTCCGTAGATACATTGGATGATATTTCTAAAAATGTAGATATAGATGTATTTGCAATAGGAGGACTAAATAAAGACAATATTGAAATTTTAAATGGTCTTGATATATCTGGAGTTTGCGTAGTTCGAGCTATAATGCAAAGAAGTGACGCCGACATAGCAGTGCAAGAATTAAAACAAAAAATAAAATGTATAAGATCCCAGTGTTAACTGGGATTTTTAGTAGGTGAAATTATGAAAATAATGATTGTTGAAGATGATATAGATATTAACAACCTTTTAAAAGAGTTGCTAAGTGAAGAAGGCTATGAAATAACTCAATGTTTCACGGCAAGAGAAGCATTACTAATGGAGATTTCTGAATTTGATTTAATACTATTAGATCTTATGATGCCATTTATGACTGGTGAAGATTTTATAAAAGAAGTTCGAAAAAAGGGAATGTCAATCCCTATCATCGTACTTTCAGCTAAGATAGATAAGGAAACTAGGATAGGGGTATTAAAAGATGAAGCGGATGATTTCATAACTAAACCATTTGACTTTGATGATGTTCTTGCAAGAGTAGAGGCAAATATCAGGAGGTATAGAGACTTTACAAAAGAAATAAAAAAACTTGAAGTAAAAGATCTAAAATATAATTATGAAGAAGAATGCTTCTATCTATTCGATGAACCTCTAAAGCTTACAATGGTTGAAAGTAAGATTCTCAAGCTTTTTCTAGAAAACCCTAAGAAGATATTTACAAAGAAAAATATTTACGAAGCTGTATGGGAAGACTATTTTGCAGCAGATGAAGATATTATAAATGCTCATATTTCAAATATCAGAAGAAAGATTAAAAATAAAACTAAAGAAGAATATATAGAAACACTGTGGGGAATAGGTTATAGATTAAATAAAGATTTAAATCTTTAGAAATTCTTTAGAAAGTATTTAGAGATATTTAAGGAAGACCAAATATAATAATAATCAAGGAGGAAGAAATGAAAGAATTATTAAAAACCATTAATTTAACCAAAGATTATAAAAAGTTCAAATTAAAAGATATAAATATCTCTATTAATGCTGGTGATATTTACGGTTTAGTTGGACCAAATGGCGCTGGTAAAACCACGCTTTTAAAATTAATTGCTAACCATGAAAATCCAAGTTCGGGCTACATTGAAACCTTTGGTAGAGAAGGAGATGTGTCTAGAAAGATTGGTCTCGATGAAATGGGATTTATGATCGACATGAACTCAATGTATTCATACTTAAGTGGATATGACAATTTAGTCTATATTGCTAAATTAAGAGGTCTAAATATCAAGGATAAATATGTAGAAGAGCTGTTTAAATTCTTCAAAATAGATTCATTTAAGAAGAGAAAATTTAAATCCTATTCTACAGGGATGAAACAGAGAGTCCAACTTGTGGCTGCACTTTTAAATAGACCTAAGATACTTGTGCTCGATGAGCCTGTAAATGGACTTGATCCTGATGGAATCTTAGAACTTAGAAACTATCTAAAGAAATATGCAAAAGAAAATGAAGCTGCTATTATAATAAGTTCACATATCCTATCAGAACTTGACATGATTGCAACCAGGTATGGATTTATAAAGAACGGAGAAATTTTAGAAGAAATTTCTGCTGAAGATTTAAAGCAAAAAGGTGAAAATTATATTGTTCTCGAATTTTATCCAGAAGATTTAGAAGAAGGAATAGCTACCCTTGAAGAAAAAAATGTGCTAAAAGATTACAAAGTATTTGAAAATAACATAGTAAATATATATGAAGATGTAAATTTAAAAGAAATTCAAAAGATACTAGCATCAAAAGAAATATATTTAAAGAGTAGTACAAATAAGGAAGAAAGCCTTGAAGAATACTATGTAGATCTAATGGGAGGACAAAATGAGTAGATATTTAAAAGCTGAATTTTTTAGAATAAGAAAATCAAAAAGCGCACTTATAAGTTTATTTTTGATACCGGCATTTATATTAATAAACTTTGTAATTGGATATAGAAGCGGAAATGTAGAATGGACAACCAATCGACCAATAGGCAGTGATTTTATAATGATAATTGGTGAGGCACTTCAAGCATTTATTCCATTCATACTAATAATTCCTATATATGCCACCATAAATAAAGAAATAAATGAGCATGGTATGGAGAAGGCATTGGAATCAGGAATAAGACCTGTAAGTATATATTTATCTAAATTCATAAGTATAGTAATAATAGGAATTATTTATTCAATTGCGATGGCGATAGTTATATCAATCATCCCAATGACCATGGGATATAGTTTTAATGATTGTTTAAATATTTTAGAAAATATTTTAAAAGTAATTTCTATAGAATTTATTCCTATACTTTCATTGATATCGATGTATTTATTACTAATATTTGTATTTAAAAATGAAGTAATATCTCTTATTACCTATATTATTTTAATAGGGCCTATAGATAAGATATTACTATTTATGGAAAAAATAACTAGAATTAAAAATTTAAGTTTGATTTCAAACTATATTCCAAATAAACTTATGTATAAACTTCCACTAGTATTTGATTTTAAAGAAACTACGAGTCTTTTCGGTAGAGAAATGGCTGCAATACCATCAGTATATATTATCTGTACAGTTTATACTTTAGTGTTATTAGGAATAGGAATTACATTATTTTCTAAGAGAAAAGTTGAGGGAATATGATCTATTTAATCGGAATCTCACTTTTGATTTCTCTATATTTAAATTATAAATTAATAGGAGAAAGAAAAAGATTTAAAAAAGATTTTAATATAAGGACCAAGATCAACTCCACAAGTAAGATGAAGAGTGATTATGGAGTAGAACTAAATGAAGTGGCGAGTAGACTTGAAGAACTTCTTTTGAAAAATAAAGATCAAAGGGTTCAGTTAAGAAATCTAGATGATTTTCACAAAGAAAATTTAGCAGATATGAGTCATGATCTTAGAACTCCACTCACATCTATACTTGGATATATAAAACTTCTTGAAAAAGAAAATTTAAATGAAAAAGAAAGATCATATTTGGATATAATAAAGAATAAATCACTTTATCTAAAAAATATGATAGATATGTTTTATGAAGCTTCCCTCGCAGAGATGGGAAGCCATTTAAATATTGAAATAACTGATGTTATATCCATTACAAACGAGTGTGTACTAGAATATTATGACGATTTTACAAAAAAATTCGATTCTACAGAAGTTGATTTAAATGATAAGTTGGAAATAGAAGTAGATGAAAATATTTTTAAACAAGTAGTATCAAATATACTATCTAATATGTTAAAATATTCCTTAGGTCAAAATAAGATTAAATATAGTGATGGAAAATTATATTTTAAAAACCTAACAGATTTAGAAGATGGAAACTATGATAAACTCTTTGAAAAATCATATGTTTTGGATCCTTCTAGGCAAAATTCAACAGGACTTGGACTTTATATAGTTAAGACAAGGCTTGACAGTATGAATATTTGCTCAAAAATATATGTACAGGAGAAAATATTTACTATTGAAATCGATTTTAAGAAACTTCTATGATTTAAGTTATAAACCTTATGGATTTAAATTTTATACAACATTTCACTTTGTAATGCTATTTGTAATTTTATTAGCAGGAGTACTTTTTTATAAACCTTATTTAAGGAATAAAAAGTTTAAGGTAATTTTACATGTGGTCCCTATAACGCTAGAACTTATTAGGTTAGCCTTAGTTTATAATACTGAGTATTACATGGTATCCTATCTTCCTTTTCATCTTTGTATATGGGGAACATACTTTTTAGTATTGGATTTAGTATTTGTAGATAGTAAGTTTATAAAAAGCTGCTTATTCTATCTATTTATGACAGGAGCGATACTTGCATTGATATTCCCAGATTGGGGACTATTAAATAAATATTCCTATGTATCGATGATTTCTTGGATAATTCATGCAATACTCGTATTTATACCTATATATATGATTTTGAACGGCGAATATAAACCTAAATTTTTAGATATTAAGTACCCTTTAATATTTATAATTGCAATATTACCGGTAATCAAATATTTAAATTCAAGATTTGACGCCAACTTTTTCTATATAAATGAACCAAGCCACGGAAGTCCTTTGGAAATAATTTACAAATATGCGCCGAATTATATTTTGACACTTATGTTTATAACGGCGGTTGTAATGGCTCTAGTTTATTTGGTTTATAAATTAATTAATTTAGTTTTAACAAGCAGGAAATAAATTTTCCTGCGTTTTTTGTGTAAATTTCATGATTTCTGTTTATTTAATCATTTTTAATGGTATAATTATAAAGAAATCATAGTAAAATTGTGGGAATTAAGGAGGAACTATGAATAAAGAATTATTAAAAGTTGAAAATCTTTCAGCAGGAACTGAAGATAAACAAATATTAAAAAATATTAACATTTCAATTAATCCTGGAGAAGTCCATGTATTAATGGGACCTAACGGTTCTGGAAAGACTACTCTTTCAAATACTATTATGGGAAATCCAAGATATATTATAGAAAACGGAAAAATCTTCTTTGAAGGAGAAGATATAACTGAACTATCAACAGATAAAAGAGCAAGGGCTGGAATCTTTATGAGTTTCCAAATACCTATGGAAGTAAATGGAATTTCAACTGAAAATTTCATAAGAACAGCTCTTCAACAAAAGACAGATGAAAATATTTCATTCATAAAATTTAGAAAGAAACTTCATGAAGAAATGGATAAACTTAGCATGGATAAATCATATGGAGATAGATATCTAAATGTTGGATTTTCTGGTGGAGAAAAGAAGAAGAATGAAATCCTTCAACTTCTAATGTTAAATCCTAAGCTTGCAATACTAGATGAAACAGATTCAGGACTTGACGTAGACGCAACAAGAATAGTGGCTGAAGGAATAAATAGATATAGAAATAAAGACAATGCGGTTATTATAATTACTCACCATAGAGAACTAATAAGATCAATTGCTCCTGACAAAGTGCATGTAATTGTAGATGGAGAGATGGCTCTTGAAGGTGGAGAAGAAATCGTAGATAGAATAGAATCAGAGGGTTTTGGCTGGATTAGAAATAAGGTGAAAAATGACTGATAAAATGGAAAGAAAGAAGACCCAAATCGATGAAATGGATAGGGGAATTTATGATATTAAAAATAAATTCGAATACAGATCCAAAACAGAAACTGGGCTATCTGAAGAAATAGTAAGACAAATTTCATACGAAAAGAATGAACCAGACTGGATGCTTGAAATAAGATTAGAAGCTCTTAAAATTTTCTATGAAAAGGAAAATCCTGTATGGGGTCCAGATCTTTCAGAAGTAGATATGGACAAGGTAACTACCTACATTCGTCCAAATGCAGACATGACTGATGATTGGAAGAATGTTCCAGACGATATTCGTGACACATTTGATAAACTTGGTATACCTGAAGCTGAAAAAGACGCACTTCTATCTGGTGTTGGAGCTCAATATGACTCAGAGGTTGTATACCACAATATTCAAAAGTACCTACTTGATCAAGGAGTTATATACACAGATTTTGATTCAGCAGTTAAAGAGTATCCAAATATTGTTAGAAAATATTTTGGTAAATGTATAAATCCAACTCTTCACAAGTATGCTGCACTTCATTACGCAGTATGGAGTGGTGGATCATTCGTTTACGTTCCAAAGGGAGTAAAGGTTGATGTACCTCTACAATCATATTTCAGACTCAATGCTCCTGGAGCAGGACAATTTGAACACACTTTGATAATCATTGAAGACGATGCTTATTGCCACTTCATTGAAGGATGTTCTGCGCCTAAGTACAATGTGCTAAATATACACGCGGGTGCGGTTGAACTATTCGTTGGAGAAAACTCAACCCTTAGATATTCAACTATTGAAAACTGGTCTAGAAATATGTACAACTTAAATACTAAGAGAGCGCATGTTGAAAAGAATGGACTTATTCAATGGATAAGTGGATCTTTCGGTTCAAAAGTTTCTATGTTATATCCATGTTCAGTTCTACTAGGAGAACATGCATCATCTGAATATACTGGTATCTCATTTGCAGGTACCGATCAAAATATAGATACCGGAGCACAAGTAATTCATGCGGCTCCATATACAACTAGTACAGTTGATTCAAAATCAATTTCTAAGAGTGGAGGAATCGGGGTATACAGAGGTCTTGTAAAGATTACAGAAAATGCACACCATTCAAAATCTTCAGTAAGTTGTGAATCCTTAATGCTAGATCCTGAAAGTAGATCAGACACAATTCCGGTAATAGACATCAGAAATAAAGACGTTGACTTCGGTCACGAAGCTAAAATAGGTAGAATTTCTGACGAAGTTATCTTCTACTTGATGAGTAGAGGTATTCCGGAAGGAGAAGCAAGAGCAATGGTTGTTCGTGGTTTTGCTGATCCAGTCGCAAAGGAATTACCTATGGAATATGCGGTTGAAATGAACAATCTTATAAATCTCGAACTTGAAGGCGCTATAGGTTAAGGGGGAAATATGTCAACTATACAAGCAAATGAATTAAAATTTAAGACTTTTGATTATTTAAAAGTAAATGAGACTACAGTAAAAATTCCGGCTATATTCACCCAAGACTTCAGCTTACCATCAGATAAATTCGTAGAAATAAATGAATTTAAAGATGATGAATATGGAGTATCCAAAGAAGCTCTTGAAATAAATGAAGAGTTTGGAAATTACTATAGATATTTAAATTCAAAAGATAATAATAAAGAAATAGTAAGACTAGAAACAGATGACCTACACACAGAACTTTTCGATACAATTGATATAGTTACAGAAAAAGGTGAAAGTCAATCAATAATTATAGACTATGCATCAAAAGGTCATAAAGATAAATTTAGAAATTCAATAATAAGAATTCTTGGTCATGAAAATTCAAAGACAAATGTATTTATAATACAAAGAGAAGGAGAAGAATCAATAGTCCTTGAATCTATCCTTGTTCATGCAGAAGAAGGCGCAAATATATTTGTAAATCAATACGAGGTAGGTTCTTCTAAATTAATTTCTAATTATAAGGCGAACTTAATTGGCGAAGCTTCCCACGCAGAAGTAAATTCAATTTATTTTGGATATAATGACCATGAAATTGATTTAATTTACAATATTATTCATAAGGGAAAACAAAGCACTTCAAATATCATTATTAATGGAGCTTTAAAAGACAACGCTAGAAAAGTGTTTAAATCAAATCTAGACTTCTTAGAAGGAAGTACAGGAAGCGTCGGTAATGAAGAAGAATTCTGTATGCTATTAGATAGTACTGTAAAAAGTATATCTGTTCCACTTCTTCTATGCCATGAAGATGATGTTCTTGGAAACCACGCAGCTTCAGCAGGTAGAATAGACGAAAATATTCTATTTTATATAATGAGCCGTGGATTTTCTATGGCAGAAGCAGAAAAATTAATAATAGAATCCAAGTTTGCAAGTGCAATAGATGAACTTGAAGATGAAAAACTAAAAGAAGAAATATGGAATAGAGTACTTGAGTATTCAGGAAAGGATTTACATGAATAGAGAAGAAGTTTTAAAAATAAGGGAAGATTTCCCTTATTTAACCATGGATAAAAACATTATTTATTTAGACAATGGAGCTACAACTCAGAAACCTATTCAAGTTATAGAAGCATTAGAAAATTATTATAAATTTGAAAATGGAAATCCACATAGAGGCGCCCATTACTTGGCGATGGTATCAACAGAAGCGTATGAAGGGGCAAGAGAATATATTGCTAAATTCTTAGGAGCTGAAAGTGATGAAGTAGTATTCGTTAGGAATGCTACAGAAGGACTTAATCTACTAGCTTATAGTTATGGAATGGAAGAGATAAAAGAAGGAGACGAAATTCTAATCTCAATAATGGAACACCATTCAAACCATGTAACTTGGCAAGAAGTAGCCAAGAGAAAGAATGCAAAACTTAATCATCTCTATTTAGATGAGGATATGCAAATACCTTGGGAAGAATTCACTAGTAAGATTAATGAAAATACTAAGATATTTTCTATAACAGCAGCATCAAATGTTGTAGGAACAATGCCAGATCTTCCTCGAATGATTTCATATATTAGAGAAAACTATAAAGATGTCAAGATATTCGTAGATGCAGCTCAATACCTACCACATCAAAAGATAAATGTAAAAGATCTTGACTGTGATGCTCTAGTATTTTCAGGACATAAAATGGTAAGCCCGATGGGTATTGGAGTTTTATATGGCAAGAGAGATTTTTTAAATTCTCTTAAACCTTTTATGTACGGTGGAGATATGATTGAATACGTGTATGAAGATAAGAGTACCTACTTAATGAGTCCTCAAAGATTTGAAGCAGGAACTCAAAATGTAGGCGGTGCAGTATCTCTTAGGTACGCAATAGAATATTTAGAAAATATTGGATTTGACAAAATCTTTGAACACGAAAAAAATCTAACCAATTACTGCTATGAAAAACTTAAAAAATTAAACTATATAGACGTTTATACAACTTCAAATGAACATAGAAGTCCTGTAATTTCATTTAATTTTAAAGATGCACATCCCCATGATGTCGCATCAATAGTTGATACTAAGGGAGTTGCGATAAGATCTGGACATCACTGCGCTCAACCTCTTCACAGAAAGCTAGGATGTAACTTTTCTTGTAGAGCATCCTTTGCTTTTTACAATACCTTTGAAGAAGTTGACAAGTTTGTAGAATCTTTGGAATATGTAAAAGAGGTGATGGGAATTGAATCTTAATGATATATATACAGAATTAATTCTAGAACAATCTAGAAATAAAAAGAATAGAAGAGAAATAGAAAATCCTACTTACAAAGAATTAGGACACAATCCAAGTTGTGGAGATGAAATCACTCTCTATGTACTAATGGAAGGTGACAAGATAAAGGATGTATCTTATACAGGGGCGGGATGTGCAATTTCACAAGCCTCAACTTCAATAATGGTAGATACTATTAAAGGTTTAGAAAAAGAAGAAACTATAAAACTTGCTAATGATTTTATAGAAATGATAAAAGGAAAAGAGCTTACGGAAGATGAAAAAGATGAACTTGGAGATGCAATAGCATTTGAAAGTATTAAAAACTTACCAGCAAGAGTAAAATGTGCTGTTCTTCCATGGTATACAATTAAAAATATTTTAGAAGAAGGCAAATCACAAGGCTCTTTTACAGTTCACCAGGTGTAGATATGAAACTATCAACAAAGGGAAGATATGGACTTATGGCAATGTATAGACTTATGGAAAGCTATGGAGATGGACCTCAATCCATAAGTAATATTGCTATGAAAGAAAACTTATCTGAATCATACTTGGAACAACTTTTCTCACTTTTAAGAAATGCAAAACTTATTAAATCTACTAGAGGTGTAAATGGTGGATACAGTTTAGCAAAAGATCCTAAAGAAATAAAAATTGGTGAGATTATAGAAGCTTTGGAGGGGAATATGGAACTTTCCTGTTGCCAAAAAGATGTGGTTTGTCCAAAATCAAAAGAATGTCCAACGAGAGACATATTAGATGTAGTTCAATTTAAAATTGAAAATGTGCTTGATTCAATGACTCTTGAGGATATGAGAAAATGATATATTTTGATCATCAAGCAACAACAAAAATGAATAAAGAGGTACTAGATGCAATGATGGATTCGTATAAATATTATGGGAATCCATCATCCATTTATTCCCTAGGACAAAAATCAAAAGGGATAATAGAAGAGAAGAGACTTAGCATTGCTAATATGCTAAATGTAAACCCTAAGGAAATATTTTTTACTTCTGGAGGAACAGAATCAGATAACTGGGCTTTAATTGGAACACTTAAAAAAGGTGATCATCTTATAACTTCTATGATAGAGCATCACGCGATTTTACACACCGCAAACTATCTAGAAGGTATAGGAGTAGATGTAACATATTTAAAACCAGAAAGTGATGGAAGCATAAAGCTAGATAGTATCAAATCAGCCATAAAAGAAAATACGAAACTAATATCTCTTATGACTGCGAACAATGAAATCGGTATTATAAACGATATAAAGTCCATTGGTAAGCTAGCAAGAGATAACGGGATATTATTTCATACTGATGCTGTTGCTGCAATGTTTAAAACTCCAATAGATTTTAAAGACTGTGATTTAGCATCAATAACTGCACATAAATTCAATGGGCCAAAGGGTATAGGCATACTTTATGTAAAAGAAGGAACAAAAATAAATAATATTCTATTTGGTGGAGCACAAGAAAGGGGTAAACGCCCTGGTACCGAAAGTGTTGCTCTAATAGTTGGTCTTGAAAAAGCCATGAAAATTCACTATAATAGAGAACATAATAATTATGTCAAAGAACTAAGGGATTACTTAATAAAAAATTTGAATGAAATGGGTCTAAAAATTAATGGCTCGCTTAAAAATAGACTGGATTGCAATGTAAATTTCATTTCAAAAAATAGCTCGGAGATTACACTTCTAAGATTAGATATGGAAGGAATAATGGCAAGTGCAGGTTCTGCTTGTACCGCTGGAGCAATGAGCCCTTCACATGTTTTGACAGCTATTGGGCTTAGTGAAGAAGAAGCAAACTCTTCAATAAGAATTAGTCTAGACATAGAAAATACAAAGGAAGAAATAGATACATTAATTCGAGCACTGAGGTGAGCTATGAATAAAATCGAAATAGCAAAATCTTTAATAACACCTAAATTCTTATCAAATACTGTACTCGTTCTTTTAGCTACTTTAATATTTTTACTTATTTATTATCTAATAAATATAGGAAATAAATATATTGAGAGAAACAAAAGAATAAACATAGACATACTTTTACTTATCAAAACATTGGTTGGATTTATATGTTTATTTATAGTACTTATGATTTTTAATAAATATAAAATCTTAAAAGATACATTTTTCTCCATTTTTATCGCAATGATTCTTGCATTTATAATAAATCCATTGGTGACAAAGTTAGAAGGAAAAGGAATCAAAAGAGGATATGGAGTAATTATTGTATACTTCGCATTTTTATTAATTCTTACAGTACTTATAGCTACAGTAATACCAAAGACGGTACAGGAACTTACAAAACTTGTAGCACAAGCTCCTGCCACTCTTGATATACTTTCTATAAAGGCAGAAGAGATTTCAAAATCACTTGCGAAAATATTTGAAGGCAAGATGTTCACAGGATTTAATCCTAGTGATATGAATTTGGTAGAAACATTTGGAGATAAATTTTTAGAAATACTTAAGAAATCTCAAGATCTTATGATTTCAAATTTAAAAAATATTGCTACTGGTATATCAACAGTACTATATTCATTTGTAAAACTTTTTATAGTTTTGGTTTTTTCATACTACTTCGTGGTTGATAAAGATAAGATCAAATCAAAAGTGGTTGAATTGATTCCAGAAAAATATAAAAGGGATGTACTTTTCGTATCTGTTAGAGTAAATGAAGCTCTCCTTGGGTTTGTTAAGGGTAGACTTTTAATGGCGGTATTCGTTGGTATACTTACTATGATAGCACTACTTATAATAGGTGTAGATTTCGCCGTTATAATTGGTCTTATCACATGTGTAGCTGATATAATTCCATATATAGGTCCATTCTTAGGGTTCGTACCTGCAATACTTTTTGCACTTATAGAGTCTCCTATGAAAGCAGTATGGGCAGGAATTATATTCTTAGCTATTCAATGGGCAGAAAATAATATTCTAGCTCCTAAGCTTTTGGGCGATAGAGTTGGACTAAACCCACTTGTAATTTTATTATCGATAATTATAGGTGGTGGAATGTTTGGAGTACTTGGAATGATTTTAGGTGTTCCAGTCGTTTCTATAATGATGATTTTAATAGAGTTCTTTAAGTTGAAATATAACGAAAAGAAAGCTCAAATTAATATATAATAGCCTCCCTAAGGGGAGGTTTTAATAAGTAAGAGGTGTATATGAAAAATTTAGGACTTCACGAAATAAGAAAAGAATTTTTAGAATTTTTTAAATCAAAAGATCATTTAATTTTAAAAAGTTTTCCACTTATTCCAAAACAAGACAAATCTTTATTGTTAATTGGTGCTGGTATGGCCCCAATGAAAAAATATTTTACAGGCGAACTTACTCCGCCTAGCAAGAGAGTATCAACATGTCAAAAATGCATTAGAACTGGAGATATCGAAAATGTCGGACTTACTGACAGACATGCAACTTTTTTTGAAATGCTAGGTAACTTCTCATTCGGTGATTACTTTAAGCATGAAGCTATCTCTTGGGCTTGGGAATTTTTAACTGAACATTTAGAGCTTCCTAAAGATAAATTATGGGTTACTGTATTTTATGAAGATGAAGAAGCTTATAAAATTTGGAGAGATGAAATCCATATACCAGAAGAGAGAATTGTAAAGATGGGAAAAGAAGACAATTTCTGGGAACTTGAGGTTGGTCCATCTGGTCCTTGTTCTGAAATCTATGTAGATAGAGGCGAAGAATATGGATGCGGAGATCCAGATTGTAAACCAGGATGTGAATGCGATAGGTTTATCGAAGTTTGGAATCTTGTATTTACACAATTTGATAAAGATGAAGCTGGAGTTTATCATCCACTTGCACATCCAAACATAGATACTGGTATGGGTCTTGAAAGAATTGCAACAGTACTTCAAAATACAAATAATATTTTCGAAATAGATGCAATTAAAAATATTATAGAAAAGATAGAAGAACTTTCTAACTATAAGTACAAAACAGATAATAAGAAAGACATATCTGTAAGAGTTATTACAGACCATGCAAGAGCAATGACTTTCATGATTTCTGATACAGTTAGACCTTCTAACGAAGGAAGGGGATACGTTCTTAGAAGACTTATAAGACGTGCTGCAAGACATGGTAGACTTCTTGGCATAAAGAGAGCATTCCTATCAGAAATTGCTGATTTAATCATAGACTCATGGTCAGTTGAATATGATGATCTAAAAGAAAATAGAGAAAAGATAAAAGAAGTTATAAGAATTGAAGAAGAAAAATTCCTAGAAACTATAGATCAAGGAATGAATATATTGAATTCTTATCTAGAAGAACTTGATAAAGAGAATACAAAAGTTCTTCCAGGGGATAAAGCTTTTAAACTCTATGACACATACGGATTTCCTATAGACTTAACTGTAGAAATACTTGAAGATTCTGGATACGAAGTAGATAGAAAAGGCTTCGATGAAAATATGGAAGAACAAAGAAGACGTGCTAGAGAATCTCGTGATCATGACCAAATTGGCTGGACTTCAAAGGAATCTGAACATTATTATGAAGACTTAAATACTGAATTCACTGGTTATAGTGATGATGAAAGTGACTCTAAAATAGTTAGAATTGTTCTTAATGGAGAAGTAGTTGATAGTGCCTGTGAAGGGCAAAGAGCAATATTTGTACTTGATAAGACACCTTTCTATGGAGAAGGTGGAGGACAAGTAGGAGATATTGGAACTGTAACTTCAGATAATTTTGAAATAGATATTATAGATACTAAGAAAACTTCTAAGGGAATAGTTCTAATGATTGGTGATGTTACAGCTGGAATAGCAAAAGTTGGTTCAGATGTTCACACTGAAATAGATGTAAAAAGAAGAAACAATATTAGAAGAAATCACTCTGTAACACATTTACTTCACAAGGCTCTAAAAGAAGTTTTAGGAAATCATGTAAATCAAGCAGGTTCTCTTGTTAGAGACGACTACATGAGATTTGACTTCACTCATTTTGAAGCAATATCACAAGAAGATTTAAAAAAGATTGAAGAAATTGTAAATAAAGAAATATTTAGAGCTCTACCTGTTGAAACAATAATTACAAATCCAAAAGAAGCTGCAGAACTTGGAGCCGTTGGTCTTTTTGAAGAAAAATATGGAGATATTGTTAGGGTAGTTAAGATGGGTGACTTCTCAATAGAGCTATGCGGAGGAACTCACGTAAAGAATACTTCTGAAATAGGAATGTTCAAAATTTTACAAGAAGGTGGAATTAGTTCTGGGGTTAGACGTGTTGAATGTATCACAGGACCTGCAGTTTATAAGTATTTAAATGAAAATCTAGAACAAATAGATAGAATTTCAAAACTTGTAAAAGCAAACAAGAGTGAAATTGAACACAAAATAGAAACTACTCAAAACGAACTTAAAGAAGCTCAAAAAGAAATAGAAATTATTAAGAAGGACAAGGCAAAATCAGAAGTTGATAATGTTCTTGATAACAAGTTTGAAATTGATGGTGGATTTGGTTTAGTTTATAAGTTTGAAAATATGGATGTTTCAACACTTAGAGATTTAGTTGACACTGTAAAGGATAAACTTGGATCTGCTGTAGTAGTATTCTCAACTGTAAACGAAGGTAAATTAAACTTTGTAGCTGCAGCATCAAATGAAATTTCAAAGAAATATAACGCGGGTAGTATCGTAAGAGAAGTTGCAAAGATATGTGGTGGATCTGGTGGTGGAAGACCAACTATGGCAACCGCAGGTGCTAGCGATCTAACTAAAGTAGACGAAGCATTGAACTTCGCAAAGAAACTTTTAACAGAATAAAATTTTTATATTTTAATTTAACCAGAGATAATCTCTGGTTATTTTTGTAATTTGAAAACCCCCGGTTAGATCGGGGGTTCCGTTTAGCTTTAGCGATGAAAAACAAATAAAAGACCTCCATGTTAAAATAAAAAAAGTGGTTTACCAAAACACAAAAATAACAGGAGGAA
>QWCH01000372.1_pt1 | contig 81811 bp, 65 predicted proteins | sample 1972671 | NCBI WGS metagenome assembly QWCH01 (sample SAMN09866713, study PRJNA288562) | Human gut metagenome isolate term3_stool, whole genome shotgun sequencing... | isolation source: gut | host: Homo sapiens | place: USA: California
GCAAGCAAAACCTCGACATTCGCAATAAAAGCTTGTTTATGCGGTCGAAGTAACTACCGATTGGCTAATAAACTTTTCCCTAAAAAATTAAAAGTTTTGCTCAAGCTTTTTCAAAAGCTTGCAGGGTCAAGGGACGGAGTCCCTTGTGGGTTTTAAGGGCAAAGCCCTTAACTTCTCTTTCGCCTAAAAGGCGAACGCAGTTCGCCGCAAAACTCATATAAATAATAAAATGCGATAAACTCGAAAAATCGGGTTTACCGCATTTTTGTTTATTCAATTAAATCTTTGTATTCATCGAGCATTTTAAGCCCTATGTCAGTGATACGATATGTGCAATGACCTTTAGCCCCGATTTTCTCGAATAGCTTGTAGTAGTTCATTCGCAAAATCGAAGATGTTTTTTCGTAACCGCAAAATTTGCGGATTTCTCTTGCAGAAAGCTCACCATTCTCAGCAAGGATTCTTGCAATAGTCAATGATTGTTCTTTGTATACTGTCATTATTTTTCGTCGATTAACACCGCCTGTGTTGATACTTCCTATTCTGCCGTTGTGTTCAGAAATGACAGCCATACGCTTTTTAATATTTTTGCGAATAGGCTTTGTAGGTTCAGGATTAACAGCAATATCAATTTGTGCTTTTCCATTTGTTGTAAAACCAACTAAAATCAAGCCTATTTCCAGCCGTTTGCAAAGTGTAACCATATCTTTATAATGTGGATTCTTATACCCACGCTTCGGAAACGGTATTGCCACATAAACGCTGTCAGAGATTTTCTGCCTTTCAATAGCCTGATATAATAGCTCTATTGTGAACCCCTTTTTCAGTTCAACAACAATAAGCTCATCATCCTTTATTGCAGTTATATCGCAGTCTTTAACCTCGCCTTTGGTATCATAACCGAGAGAATCAAGATAGTCCTTGATAGGCTGATAAAGGTCGCTTTCTTTTATTTTGTCCATACAATTATTTAATGTAAGCCGCAGGGCCTATTACACTTTCTGCTTTTATAACAGCATTTCCTACAATTATGCTTGCAGGAAGAATAGTTGCTCCTGCTTCTATCTTTACATCACAGCCAATCATAACACCATCTCTGCAAGGAATATTTACACCGTTTGCAAGATGCTTTTCGATAATTCTGTTTCTTGCGATTTCGTTGAGCTGTGCAAGCTGTGAACAATCATTTGCACCGAGAACAGAATCAGAGGAAGCTGCCTTAAATGCAGAAACGGTTTTGTCTGTTCGCTTGATAATCTGAACAGTATCAGTGAGGTAATATTCGCCTGTCTTTTCGCTTGGAATAAGCTTATCAAGAGCTGAAAGTAAACTATCAACATTAAACCAGTATGCTCCGGAATTTACTTCCTTGACAGCACGCTGAAAATCATCGGCTTCCTTTTCTTCAACGATAGCTTCAAGTGTAGATTTGCCTGTACGGATAATTCTTCCGTAGCCGAATGGATTTTCAAGCTCAGCAGAAATTACAGTACAGCCGTTGTTTGAATGAAATTCCGCAGATTGCTTTATAGTTTCGCTATCAATAAACGGAGCATCACCATTCAAGACAAGAACATTCTTTCCGCTGTGAGCCTTTAAAAATTCTTTTGCAGTCATAACTGCGTGACCTGTTCCAAGTCTTTTTGTTTGAATGACAGTTTCAATGCGGTAGGGGAGAGTAGAAATATAGTTTTCTATAATTTCGTGTTTGAAGCCTGTTACAAGGCAAATATCCTCTATACCTGCACCTCTTACAGCATCTATAACCCATTGGAGCATAGGCTTAAAAAGAACCTCGCTCATAGCTTTTGGTTTATTTGATTTCATTCGTTTTCCTTCTCCGCCAGAGAGAATTAACGCACAAGATTTATTTTCCAAGATTAGTCCTCCTAAATATAGTTTAAAATAAATTCTGTAATCCTTTTAATATATTTTATATGCTTACGATAATTATTGCAACAATTCAAAGCTTTTTCAAGTGATTTTATTAAAAAATATAGTTTAAATTAAATTTATCAAAATAGTACTAAATTTTTTTTCATTTAAAGCAACTTTTTTGAAAAAAACAATAGAAATTTATTTTTGTTTATGATATAATATATGCAAGCGACTTATGTCGATTTTAAATTTATCTCAGGGGGTAATCCAATGGCTAACAAATGGGTCTATTTATTTAGCGAAGGTAACGCTAATATGCGTAATCTTCTCGGCGGTAAGGGTGCTAACCTTGCTGAAATGACAAATCTTGGTCTTCCTGTTCCACAGGGCTTCACAATCACAACAGAGGCTTGTACTCAGTATTATGAAGATGGTAAGAAGATTAACGACGAAATTCAGGCTCAGATTATGGAGTACATCGTAAAGATGGAAGAAATTACTGGCAAGAAGTTCGGCGATAAGGAAAATCCACTTCTCGTATCTGTTCGTTCAGGTGCAAGAGCATCTATGCCTGGTATGATGGATACAATTCTTAACCTTGGTCTTAACGAAGATGTTGTTGAGGTTCTTGCAAAGAAATCTAACAACCCTCGTTGGGCATGGGACTGCTACAGAAGATTCATTCAGATGTTCTCTGATGTTGTTATGGAAGTTGGTAAGAAGTACTTTGAGGAGCTTATCGACAAGATGAAGGCTGAAAAGGGCGTAACACAAGACGTTGACCTTACAGCTGATGACCTCAAGAATCTTGCAGGTCAGTTCAAGGCAGAGTATAAGGAAAAGATTGGTAAGGATTTCCCATCTGATCCTAAGGAACAGCTTATGGAAGCTATCAAGGCTGTTTTCCGTTCATGGGACAACCCAAGAGCAAATGTTTATCGTCGTGATAACGATATTCCTTACTCATGGGGTACTGCTGTTAACGTTCAGTCAATGGCATTCGGTAACATGGGTGATAACTGTGGTACAGGTGTTGCATTTACTCGTGACCCTGCAACAGGTGCAAAGGGTCTCTTCGGTGAGTTCCTTACAAATGCACAGGGCGAAGACGTTGTTGCTGGCGTTCGTACACCAATGAAGATTAAGGAAATGGCTGACAAGTTCCCAGAGGCATTTGCTCAGTTCAACACAGTTTGCTCAACTCTTGAGAATCACTACAGAGATATGCAGGATATGGAATTTACTGTCGAAGATGGTAAGCTTTATATGCTCCAAACAAGAAATGGTAAGAGAACAGCTCAGGCTGCTCTTAAGATTGCTTGTGACCTCGTTGATGAGGGTATGAGAACAGAAGAAGAAGCTGTTGCAATGATTGACCCTCGTAACCTCGACACACTTCTCCACCCACAGTTTGATGCAAAGGCTCTTAAGGCTGCTACACCAATCGGTAAGGGTCTCGGTGCTTCTCCAGGTGCTGCTTGCGGTAAAATCGTATTTACTGCTGAAGATGCAGAAGTTTGGCATGCAAAGGGCGAGAAGGTTGTTCTCGTAAGACTTGAAACATCTCCTGAAGATATTACAGGTATGAAGGCTTCTCAGGGTATTCTTACAGTTCGTGGCGGTATGACATCTCACGCAGCTGTTGTTGCTCGTGGTATGGGTACTTGCTGTGTATCTGGTTGCTCTGACATTATTATGGACGAGGCTAACAAGAAGTTCACACTCGCAGGTAAGGATTTCACAGAGGGCGATTACATTTCTATCGACGGTTCAACAGGTAACATCTATGAGGGTATTATTCCAACAGTAGACGCTACAATCGCTGGCGAGTTCGGCAGAGTTATGGCTTGGGCTGATAAGTACAGAACTCTTAAGGTTAGAACAAATGCTGATACACCTGCTGACGCTAAGAAGGCTCGTGAGCTTGGTGCTGAAGGTATCGGTCTTTGCCGTACAGAGCATATGTTCTTCGAGGAAGACAGAATTGCTGCATTCCGTGAGATGATTTGCTCCGATACAGTTGAAGAGAGAGAAGCAGCTCTCGAGAAGATTCTCCCATATCAGCAAGGCGACTTCGAGGCTCTCTATGAGGCTCTTGAAGGTAATCCTGTTACAATTCGTTTCCTTGACCCACCTCTCCATGAGTTCGTTCCAACAGAAGAGGCTGACATTGAGAAGCTTGCTAATGCACAGGGTAAGACAGTTGAGCAGATTAAGGCTATCATCGCTTCTCTCCACGAGTTCAACCCAATGATGGGTCACCGTGGCTGCCGTCTTGCAGTAACATATCCTGAAATTGCAAAGATGCAGACAAAGGCTGTTATCCGTGCAGCTATCAATGTTAAGAAGGCACATCCTGATTGGGCAGTTAAGCCAGAAATCATGATTCCTCTCGTTTGCGAGGTTAAGGAACTTAAGTATGTTAAGAAGGTAGTTGTAGAGACAGCTGATGCTGAAATCGCTGCTGCTGGTATTGAGCTTGAGTATGAAGTTGGTACAATGATTGAAATCCCAAGAGCTGCTCTTACAGCTGATGAGATTGCTAAGGAAGCTGACTTCTTCTGCTTCGGTACAAACGACCTTACTCAGATGACATTCGGCTTCAGCCGTGATGACGCTGGTAAGTTCCTCAACGCTTACTATGATTGCAAGATTTTTGAAAACGACCCATTCGCAAAGCTCGACCAGACAGGTGTAGGCAAGCTTATGGAAATGGCTATCAAGCTTGGTAAGCCAGTTAACAATAAGCTCCATGTAGGTATCTGCGGCGAGCATGGTGGCGACCCATCATCTGTTGAGTTCTGCCATAAGATTGGTCTTGACTATGTATCTTGCTCACCATTCCGTGTACCGATTGCTCGTCTTGCTGCTGCTCAGGCTGCTATCAACAACAAGTAATTTAATTTACACTGAATAAATAGACCATAAACTAAAAGAATCCGTCTGTTGTGAAAACTCACAGCAGGCGGATTTTTTATTTCTGAAATTTATAAAATTATCGTTCTATATGAAAATTAATAACCTCAACATTTCCATCCATAGATTTTGAGGCTATTGAAAATCCACATTTTTGAGTATAAAACTTAATATTTTCCTCTTTATCGGCAGGTGTTATAAGTGTAATCTTTTTCCAATCAGAATAGACGGATTGTATATGTTTAAAAGCTTGAGTGCCAATTCCTTTGCTCTGATATTCAGGAATAACACATAAACAACCAATATAATAATTTCCATTTCCTTTATTTTGAATAGAGATTACACCAATAGGTTTTTTATCGCAGAGAATTATTTTTTTGGAAATCTTTCTATTGATTTTTCCATATCGGATATTGTTCTGCCGTATGCAGGACATTCTCCATATTTTATAAAATCAGAGTAAAAGGCTGCATTATAAATATCTACTAATAATTTTGCATCATTTTTTGTAGCATTTATATATTCAATTAACATAGTTATAAATCTCTTGAGTTGATAAAACCACTCGCTGGTAATCAATCAACGAGTGGTTTTTATTCTTAAAATATAAATTTTAGAGTTTTAAAGATGTTATCTTTAGTCATCAATCTGATTTTCAGGGATTGGAGGAACTACCTTGTCAGAACCGAAATAGATATTATACCAAAGTAAGAAAACATAGATTGTCCAGACCTTACGGCTGTTATCCTCTTTGTTGTGGAAATGTTCGTCAAGAAGTTCAACAAGAATATCAGTGTTAAAGAACATTTCAGCAGTTTCAGATTTGAACATATCCTTAACAATGTTGTAGAATTTCTCATCACGAAGCCAGACTCTTGTAGGAACAGGGAAACCAAGCTTTTCTTTTTGAGCAGTTTCTTTCGGAAGGTGACGGAGAGCAGCCATACGCATTGCATACTTCGTATTCTTTCTATTTACACGAAGATTTGTAGGAAGCTTTCTTGCAACCTCAAAAACCTTTCTATCAAGGAACGGAACACGAAGCTCAAGAGAGTTAGCCATACTCATACGGTCAGCCTTGAGAAGAATATCACCAACCATCCAAAGGTTGATGTCGAGATACTGCATTTTGGTAACATCATCATAGCCACGAACTCTGTCATAGAACTTTTTGCAAAGGTCCTGTGGACGAGTTACGATTGAAGTATCCTTAAGAATTTCGTCTTTTTCTTTATCATCAAAGAGGAAAGCGTTACCAATAAATTTTTCTTCAGTAACTCTTTCACCACGAAGAATAAAGCCTCTGCCTTTGATGTGTGGCATTTTACGAGCCTTATTAGCTAAAGCAGTTCTTGCCTTTTGGTTGAAAATTTTCTGATAAAGCTTAAATACATGAGGTTCATTATAGACAGTATATCCGCCGAAAAGTTCATCAGCGCCCTCACCAGAGAGAACAACCTTTACATATTTACTTGCTAACTTTGAAACAAAGTAAAGTGCAATGCATGATGGGTCTGCGAGAGGTTGATCCATCTGATACTGAACCTTAGGAACAGCACCCCAAAATTCATCAGAGCCGATAAGCTTTGTGTGGTGGTCAACGCCGATTTTTTCAGAAAGACGCTTTGCCCAGCTTATTTCGTTGTAGTGGTCGCCGAAGTCAAAACCGACAGTAAATGTCTTTTGGTCAGCAAAGTATGTTGAAACATAGCTTGAGTCAACACCGCTAGAAAGGAAACAACCAACCTCAACATCACTGATTTTGTGAGCATTAACGGAATCCTCAAATACAGCCTCGATTTCATCAACAGCTTTATCAAGTGTGAGTGATTCATCAGGCTTAAAGGTTGCCTCAAAATATCTTGTAGTAGTAACCTTACCGTCCCTATACCAAAGGTAATGACCTGGTAAAAGGCAGTAAATGCCCTCAAAGAAAGTTTCAGGTGGAACTACATATTGGAAAGAAAGGTAGTTATCAAGAGCTTTGTGGTTGAATTTCTTTTTATATTTTGGATATTCAAGGATACTCTTAATTTCAGAGGCATAGACAAAAGAACCATCAACCATAGCGTAGTGCATAGGCTTTATGCCAAAGAAATCTCTTGCGATAAATAAAGAACCGTCCTTTGTGTTGTGAATTGCAAAACCAAACATACCTCTGAGCTTCATAAGCATATCCTCGCCCCATTCTTCAAAGGCATGAATGAGAACTTCAGAGTCTGTCTGAGTATAGAACTTATGACCAGCCTCCATAAGCTCCTTACGCAAATCCTTATAGTTATAAATCTCTCCATTAAACATAAGAACAAGTGATTTATCTTCATTATATATAGGCTGACTACCTGCATCAAGGTCTATAATACTAAGACGGCGAAATCCCATAGAAATCTTATCGCTTGTATAGTAGCCATAGCTATCAGGACCTCTGTGAGTGATGACATCGGTCATTCTTTTAAGGACATCATCTCTGTCGATTATTTCGCCAGTAAATCCGCATAATCCGCACATAATTTATCTTCCCTTCATTTTATGAACAGTCATTTTACAAAACTATATTAATTTTATCACACAGAGAATAATCTTTCAACTATTTTGAAGTGGGTTTTATTCTATAAATATAATTAGCCCGTTTTTAGAGGCAAACTTTGTAAAATATGTTAAGGCAATGTAAGTTCTATAGAATTTAAAAGTTTCGCTCGAGCCTTTTCAAAGGCTAGCAGTTTCCAAAGGCAGCGCTTTTGGTCGCCGTCCGCAGACGGCGAAATACTTTATGCTCCATAAAGCGCAGGAGGGTAGAAAAACATTCCAACGGAATGTTTTTCGTAGGGAACCCTCGCAGGGGGTTCCCTGTAGGTGTCGAACCATAGTGAATATGCCGAATTACTTATAGTGAATTATCAAAGATAGTTAATGTGGTCTAGAAAATTTCCAATAAGTTAAAAGTTGCTCTAAGATATATAAAAGTTTCATTCAATCTTTTAAAGGTTATTATTAAATAGTGGTAGTGACTGTTATAGAACTCAAGTTAATAAAGCAAATTCACCCTGTAAATTTACTAAAATTACAGTATAAAATTGTGAAAAAGCCTGATTTCTTGCCACTTGTTTTTTACCCTTGTGTATTGTATAATCAATTAGATAATTTTGTAAGATGATTTAATTAAATCGTTTTTTATTTTTAGGAGGAAATTATTATATGCTGAGATTTATTATTAGCCTTTGGGCATCAAAGCTGTGCTTGTTTTTGTTTAAGCATACAGGCAGAGAGCGTGACGACAGACCAGGTATTCTTGCTCTCAGACTTTGCCCAGATTTTCTTGATAGAGTTAAAAAACCACAGCTTGTTGTCGCTGTTACAGGAACAAACGGTAAAACAACAATATCAAATCTCGTCAGCAATATATTAAATCTTGAGGGCAAAAAGGTAGCGTATAATACATGGGGAGCTAACTATAAGGCAGGACAAGCAAGGTGCTTGCTCGATGCTGTAAGTATTTTCAACAGACCTACTAAAGACGCAGCAGTTGTTGAAGTTGATGAACTTCTTTCTTATAAGACTTTGCCGTGGATTCAGCCAAATTATGTTATAGTAACTAATATCTGTCGTGATTCTATAAGAAGAAATGCTCATCAGGATCTCATTTTCAGCAGAATAAATGAGGGTGTATCAAAGCTTCCAAATGCTACACTTATCCTTAATGCTGATGACCCAAATAGTAGTTTCTTAGGTGAAAATAACAATAAGCGTTTCTTTGCAATAGCAGACCAACACGCTGATGTTTTTGAAACAAATGTTTCAGACTTCCCGGTTTGTCCTAAGTGCGGAACTATTCCAGTGTTTAATTATCGCCATTATCGTGCAATCGGAAATTTCTATTGCCCTCATTGCGGTTTGAAGTCCAAAACAGGCGATTTCATTGGCACTAAGCTTGATTTTGACAAAAGAGAAATGCTTGTCAAAGAAAAGGACGGAGAGTTTAAATATCCGCTTGTTTCTGATACAATTTTTAATGCCTTTAATATTATGGCTATCATTACACTTTTCCGTACTATTGGCTATTCTCCAGAGGTTATTGCTGAACACATCAAGCATATTAAGCTTCCTGAAAACAGAGTTGCCTGTGAAGATTTGGGTAAGATAAAAATGTATACATTCTCCGCAAAGGGACAGAATGTTTCTGCTGCATCTACCGTATTTGAGTATCTTGCAAAAGAGCCATCGAAGAAAGAGCTTATCCTTTTGCTTGATGAGCATTACGGAGATGACCCTAATATTGAGACAATCACTTGGCTATATGAAACCGATTTTGAATATCTAAAAAATGAGAATATAAAGAAGATTATCGTTGCAGGTCAGCGTTACCTTGATTATAAGCTTCGTTTGCGTCTTGCAGGAATCCCTGTTGAAAAAACTGTCTGCGTCTTTGATGAGCAGACTATTCCAGATTATGTATCAACAGATGGAATCGAATCAATTTATGTTCTGCACGATGTTACAACAGTTCTCAGAGCTAAAAAGATTAAGGACAAAATCAAAGAAAAAATCACTAACCAATGAGCCAATAAGGAGGATATATGAAAATAGAAGTACTTTACCCCGAACTTTCTAATCTTTATGGGGATTATTACAACGCTAAATATCTTGCTATGTGTATTCCTGATAGCCAGACAGTTTTTACCTCAAATAATGATAAACCAGCTTTTCTTAGTGAAAAAGTTGATATAATCTGTATGGGTTCTATGTCAGAAAGAAATCAGGAATTTGCAATTAAGCATCTTATGCCATATAAAGATAAAATCAAAGAGCTTGTAGAGAATGGAACTTTCTTTCTTGCAACTGGAAATTCTTTTGAGATTTTTGGCAAACATATAGAAGATGATGACAAAAAAATAGAATGTCTTGGTGCAATAGACTTTTATTCAAAGCGTCAGATGAATGATAGAAGAAACTGTTTTTTTCTTGGAGATTTTCAAACAGAAAATGATGAGGATATTAAAATAGTCGGTCATAAATCGCAGTTTTCATTCTCTCATGGAAAGGCTACCGAAAAGCCTTTTATAGGTGTTGAGGGTGGTTTCGGAATAAATCTTGATAGCAAGAATGAAGGCATTCATTATAAGAATTTCTTCGGAACATATATCCTTGGTCCATTTATTATGCTTAATCCTAAATTTTTAAAGTATCTATTAAGGTCAATGAATCTCAATGATAGCTTGCTTTATGAAGAAGAAATCAATAACGCATACGCTGACAGACTAAAAAGACTTCAGCGTGAAGGCACAGAGTTTCTTATGGGAGCGGAATAATTTTATCAAAGGTTTGGTGTTTATAATATGGGAAAAGTCGGGTTTCTTATTAAGCGTATAGCTACTCTTGATTATAAAAATCTTATGAAAACAGCAGGCGAAGTTCATGAGGCAAGTGGAAAGAGCAGAATTTCAGCTTTTACTGATATAGTTAAGTGCGGAATGAAATATCAGGCTGGCTATATGGATTATAAGCTTTTTAAGATGTATGAGCTTAGCGATGAGGAAAGAGCAAAAATTCTTACTCGTGGCAAAAATGACGCATATGTCCGCCGTCTTAATGATAAGGAGTATGTCGGAATTTTCTCTGATAAAGCGGAATTTAATAAGCATTTTGATAAGTACCTTTGCCGTGAATGGATTTTGCTTGATGGAAATAATGAAGCTGATTTTGCAAAATTTATTCAGAATAAGGAACAAATTATAGTAAAGCCTTTGGGCTTGTGCTGTGGTAAGGGAATCGAGATTTTAGACCCAAGGAAATATGGCATACACGAGCTTTATGAATATCTTATAAAAAATCAAAGCTACCTTGTTGAAGAGGTTGTAAAGCAAAGTGCAGAAATTTCAGCAATTTACCCTTCATCTGTAAATACAATAAGAATAGTTACAGTTCTCAGCGATAATAATGTTCCGTCTATTGTTGGTGCATATATGAGGATAGGAACAGGCGGAAATGTTGTCGATAACTTCAACCACGGCGGAATAACAGCTCCTATAAATATAGAAACCGGAAAAATTGAGCATAAGGCTCGAAATAAGAGCAATGTATATTTCAGCAATCACCCAGATACAAACGCTCAGATTCTCGGATTTACAATTCCAAATTGGTCTGGACTTACTGATTATGCAAAAAGTCTTGCTTTGGTTATGCCTAAGATGAGATATGTCGGTTGGGATATTTGCATTACAGAAAAGGGTTTTGCGGTTATTGAGGCAAACGAATATCCAGGAAATGACCTATATCAGATTCCAAAGGAAGATATTGGAACAGCAAATCTTATAGAAGATGCTCTTAAAAAATAATTGTTACATTTTAGAAGACTATTGCTTAGCTAACAGATTTTCCTAAGATACTCAAAAGTTTTGCTCAAGCTTTTTCAAAAGCTTGCGGATTCCAAAGGCAGAGCCTTTGGTGGGTTTTAAGGGCGAAGCCCTTAACATTTCTTGCTTTTCAAAGCGGCGGATTTTATCCGCCGCTTAAAACTTTCTTTATCAACCATCTAACGAGTGTGCGAACATAGTTTGTCAATATATCTGTTGTCATAATTTATTATGTATTTTCTTGAAATTTATCTTGCATTTTCTGTTTTGTTGTGGTATAATCGTTTTTGTTATGTAGCAGTGTTGAAAGAGGTGAACCGAAATGAAAGAGAATATTCATCCAAATTATAAGCAGACAACTATTACCTGTGCTTGCGGTAATGTTATCGAAACAGGCTCCACAAAGCAGGATATTCGTGTTGAAATATGCTCAAAGTGCCATCCGTTCTTTACAGGCAGACAGAAGCTCGTAGATACAGGCGGTCGTGTCGATAAGTTCAGAAAGCGTTACGGCATGGGCAAATAATTATGTTTTATGAAAGGACGGCACAGCTTGTGTCGTCTTTTTTGTTTGGTGGGATATTTTATGGAAATATATAAAACAATTAAAAATGAAGCTCAGGACGAATTTGTTGAACGCCGTTCAAAATTTATAGGCTATATCAAGCCTGTTCAAGAGGAACAAGAAGCTATCGACTTTATAAACGAAAAAAAGCGTATCCACTGGGACGCAACTCATAATGTATATGCTTATATCTTGCAAAATGGTCAGATAAAGAGATATTCAGATGACGGAGAACCTCAAGGCACAGCAGGTATTCCTGTACTTGATGTTTTGCAAAAAGCTGGAATAGTTGATGCTGTGGTAGTAGTTACAAGATATTTTGGTGGAATACTTCTTGGTGGTGGAGGACTTGTCCGAGCATATTCTCACGGAGCGTCCATTGCCGTTAATGCAGGCGGAATAATTACAATGGAAAAATCTCTGAAAGTTACTTTGAGCTGTGATTATAATCAGTATGGCAAGCTTTCAGGGGTAGTTCCATTATTTGGTGGAAATATATACAATAGTGAGTTTACGGATTGTGTTGGCTTGGAATTTTATTTGCCAAAGGATAAATATGAATCTTTTACAAAAGAACTTGCAGATATAACTTGTGGAAGTGTTGAAGCAGAAATTATAGGCGAAGAATGGGTAGAGGCAAATTAACTTCATAAGGCGATAGTATTCTGTATTTGTAATAAAATTATTGGCTTTCTTTGACAATATTTTTACATATGATGGCTCAATATATTATTGTTAAAACATTGACAAAGGGATAAATAAGGTCTAAAATTTATTCTGTTAGAAAGCAACTTGTTTTGAAGGGCATTTTGCCAAAACAAAACAACTTATAATTGGAAGGGGTATGAATTTATGAATACCGAAGTTTTTGAAAACTATGAATCCAGCGTTCGTTCATATTGCAGAAGATTTCCTACAGTTTTTAAGAAATCTAAGGGTGCATTTATGTATGACGAAAATGGCGAAAAATATATAGACTTTTTCTGCGGTGCAGGTGCAGTAAACTACGGTCATAATAATGATTATATCAAGCCAAAGCTTATTGAATATATTGAGAATGATGGCATTATGCACGCTCTTGATATGTATACAACTCCAAAGAGAGAGCTTATCGAATATCTTGAGAAGAATATTCTCGAGCCAAGAGGACTTAATTTCAAGGTTATGTTCCCAGGTCCTACTGGTACAAATGCAATTGAGGCGGCTTTAAAGCTTGCTCGTAAGGCAAAGGGAAGAAGTAATGTATTTTCTCTTATGGGTTGTTTTCACGGAATGACTCTCGGTGCATTGGCTCTTACAACTGATTCAGCAGCAAGAAAGGGTGCGGGTGTTAAGCTTAACGATGTAACACATATTCCTGCTCCTTATATGTATCCTGGTTTTGATACTATTAAGTATATGCAAGATTTGCTTGATGATGACCATTCAGGCATAGAGAAGCCAGCAGCACTTGTTATAGAAACAGTTCAGGCTGAGGGCGGAATTCATGTTCTTGATGTAGAATGGCTCAAGGCTGCAAGAAAGTTCTGTGATGATAATGATATAGTTCTTATTGTAGATGATATTCAGGTTGGCTGTGCAAGAACAGGCACATATTTCTCATTTGAGAGAGCCGGAATAGTTCCTGATATTGTTGTTCTTTCAAAATCAATAGGTGGTTATGGCTTACCGCTCGCATTAACACTTGTCAATCCTGCAATCGACTGCTTCACACCAGGTGAGCATAACGGAACTTTCAGAGGCAATCAGCTTTCATTCATTGCAGCTAAAGCAGGTCTTGAATATATGCTCGAAAATAAGGTCGAAAAGCAAGTTCAGGAAAAAGCACCTATCGTTAAAGAATTTATCGAAAAAGAAATTCTCCCACTCGATAGCCGTTTAAAGCTTCGTGGAATCGGTCTTATCTGGGGTATTGACTGTTCAGAATTCCCTGATAAGAATTTCAGCGATAAGGTTACAAGAAAGGCATTTGACCATAAACTTATAATAGAGCTTGCAGGCAGAGATAATTCTGTTGTGAAGCTTATGCCTCCGCTTGTAATTGACAAAGAAACTCTCATAGAGGGACTCAAGGCTCTTAAAGCAGCTTTCGAGGATTGCCTTAAAGAATTAAACTAAAGATAATTTAAAGTTGAAACTTTTAACATTAAAATCTATTTGCATATTTTTTAGAGAAAAGGCTTTATATTTTCATCAGAATATTGTATAATATATATGCAGCGCGAAGCTAATATTAAAGTAGCAATGCGTAAATAATTATGGAGTGTGATAAAAATGCCATTAGTTAATGCAAAGGAAATGCTTACAAAGGCAAAGGCAGGTCATTATGCTGTTGGTCAGTTCAACATCAACAATCTCGAGTGGACAAAGGCTATTCTCCTTACTGCTCAAGAGCTTAACTCACCAGTTATCCTCGGTGTTTCAGAGGGTGCAGGTAAGTATATGTGCGGCTATAAGACAGTTGTAGGTATGGTTAACGGTATGCTCGAGGAACTCAACATCACTGTTCCTGTTGCTCTTCACCTTGACCACGGCAGCTACGAAGGTGCTAAGAAGTGCATCGAGGCTGGCTTCAGCTCAATCATGTTCGATGGTTCTCACTATCCAATCGCTGAGAATATCGAAAAGACAAAGGAACTCGTTGCTATCTGCAATGAGAAGGGACTCAGCATCGAGGCAGAAGTTGGTTCTATCGGTGGTGAAGAAGACGGCGTTATCGGTATGGGTGAGTGTGCAGACCCTAACGAGTGCAAGCAGATTGCTGACCTCGGCGTAACAATGCTCGCAGCTGGTATTGGTAACATTCATGGTAAGTATCCTGCAAACTGGAAGGGACTTAGCTTTGAAACTCTCGACGCTGTTCAACAGCTCACAGGTGCTATGCCACTCGTTCTTCACGGTGGTACAGGTATCCCTGCAGATATGATTAAGAAGGCTATTTCTCTTGGCGTTTCTAAGATTAATGTTAATACAGAGTGCCAGCTTGCATTTGCAGATGCTACAAGAAAGTACATCGAAGCAGGTAAGGACCTCGAGGGCAAGGGCTTCGACCCAAGAAAGCTTCTTGCACCAGGCTTTGAGGCTATCAAGGCTACTGTTAAGGAAAAGATGGAACTCTTCGGTTCTGTCGGCAAGGCTTAATCTGATTTTATTAAGTTTATTCTCCCTGTTTGAGGAGGTTATTCTGATGGTATATGTAATAACTGCAATTATTGTAATTATACTTTTAGTTGTTGGCAACAAAATGTCAAAAGACCAAGGGTATACTATCGGTAAGGGTATGTTTAAAAACAGTGAACATTATCTCGATGAGGATAATGGGAAATTAAAGGACGCAAGTGACTTTGACTATTGGAATAAGAGCCAACTTAAATAAGCATAGAATATAAATTTAGTAATCATAAAAATGTCGTATTCCAATCGGGATATGGCATTTTTGCATTTGAAAACTTTTAATCAAGCAAATATTAAATAGAAAAGCTAAGCAGAATAAAACTGCTTAGCTTTTTGTATGTTACTTATCAGCTTAAGATTTATTATGCAAGAGCCTTTCCAAGCTCATTAAGAGCCTCAAGTGTATCTGCCTCAGGAGCATCATTGCAGATAACAGGTTCTGCAACAAGAACTGCACCATCATTTTCGCAAGTTGCTTGCCAGTTTCTCATCCATTCGCCATCGCCCCAACCGTATGAGCCAAAGAGAGCAATTTTCTTGCCTTTTAGATTAGCCTCGCAATCATTGAACATTGGCTCAAATTCGCTGTCTTCAAGCTGTTCGCTGCCCATTGAAGGGCAACCAAAAGCAATAGCGTCAAAATCGTTTACCATTCCGCCATTGAAATCACTTGCACTAAATTTAGAGCATTCTGCACCAGCAGCCTCTATACCCTCAACAACAGCGTCAGCCATAGCCTCTGTATTGCCTGTGCCACTCCAAAATACTACTGCTATTTTACTCATTATAGATTCAACCTTTCTAATATTTAGATGTGTATATATTATCGCACCGGATTTTATCTGATGCGAAATATGCGAAATTATTTTGCCACAGCTGTGGCGGTTAGCTGCATAAGAGGTTTTCCTCCTTTATATAGCTTCTGATAAACCTTTTTGCATTTTTTATATTTTTCAAAGATTTTGAGTGTTTCATTTTTGTTGCAATAAACCTTCCAAAAGCCAGTGTATAGACTATTTTTTCCTTTGTTTTCAATAAACCCTGTAACATCTCCAAGCGGATACCCAAGAAACAAACCTATTTCGTGAGGAAAGCTTTCTGATTCACAGATTCTTTTGCTTAATCTTTCGATACAAGCTTGAATATTAGTAATATCATATCCGTAAGAGAAAAGAAATTCAGCGACACCATTTTTTTTGAAATCCTCTTTAAGCTGTTTTTCACGATACACATAAATCAGAGCATTTCCTCTTGAAAATCTTAGAACTTTTAGTGAAACGCCTTTAGAATTAAGCCGTCTGTTCCAAAGAGCGATTATAAAAGCAAGTTCTGCACGAGAATGTGAACCATATTGGCAGTTGAAAAGATTTGCAGTTTTTATTCCTGCAAGAGTAGGAGAGCAATATTCTACAAGCAAATTAGCAAGCATAGTTTACACCTCCGAAATTAATTGACAAATTTTCCTAAAGACCCTTAAAAGTTTTGCTCAAGCTTTTTAAAAAGCTTGCGGATTCCAAAGGCAGAGCTTTTGGTGGGTTTTAAGGGTGAAGCCCTTAACATCTCTTTTTTTCTAAATCGGCGGATTTTATCCGCCGATTAATGTTTTTAGTAGCTATTTCCTTGAAAGATAATAGCTTAATAAAACTTTGAATTTAAACTATTTATAAATAGTTTTCCTGAAAAATCAAGGAGAAAACATTTTAAAATATGGAATTAGATATGACTAACTCAAATTCAAAAAAATATGAAATTTACTATATTCTACCGAATATGAGAAAATTTCATAATTAGTCTAAACTAACCAACAGAATTATAATAGCATAGAATTATTATAAAGTCAAGCGGTGTATATGAATTTATGTTGGCTTAACCTAACAAAATAGCTTTTGTTAAATTTTGTATATATTTATCTTTGGAATTTAAAATGCATAGTCCTAAAAAATTAACTCTGCAAAAGTGAAAAACATCGCAAAATTGACATTAGATAGGAGTTGTATTATAATATATGCGAGATTTAAAAAATATATCTTGACAACTTGAGTTTGATTTGTCATTATTAGAGCATAATTAAATATATAAATATAAAATTAAAAGGCGGTTGAAATTATGGTAAACGCAATGATATTTGCTGGAGGTACAGGTACTCGTATGAAAACCTCCGATATTCCTAAGCAGTTTATTGAGGTTGACGGAAAGCCTATTATTATAAGAACACTCGAAAACTTTTCAACACACCCAGAGGTTGATGGAATCGTTATTTCATGCCTTGAGGCTTGGATTGATGAGCTTTGGAAGCTAATTGAAAAGTGGAAGGTTGCCAAGGTAGTAGATATAGTTAAGGGCGGTTCAACAGGCCACGAATCAATCCATAATGGACTTGTTCGTGTAGATGAATTTACAAAGCCTGAAGATATTGTTCTTATCTGTGATGGTGTTCGTCCGGTTATGAGTGAACAGCTTATTTCAAATTGCATTAAACTTGCAAGAGAGTATGAAACAGCTGTTCCAGTAACACCGAGTATAGACTCTGTTCTCTGGAGCGATGATGGAGAACATTGCTCTAAGGCATTGCCAAGAGGTTCTATGTATATAACCCAAGCTCCACAGGGCTATACTATGAGAAAAATTATGGGAGCTCATCTTGAGGCTGAAAGGCGTGGAATAGTTTCGCCTACATCTTCAAGCGAACTTCTTATAGAGCTTGGACAGGAAATTCATATTTATATAGGTGAGCGTGATAATATCAAGGTAACAACACCTGAGGATTTATTGACCTTGCGTTCACACTATTATTATGAGAGATATAAGAGCTTTGCTCGTGAGGAATTGAAGTACGGACTTGAGTGATTTTCAAAAATCTGAATTGTAGTTCAGAATTATTGAAAGTATATAGTGTTTAATCGGGGTAGGGTATGGCTAAAGATTATAAATTCAGCATAAGTGTGTATATAGATAATGAGGAGCTTTTGCCTGCTACTATTGCATCAATTACTGCTGATAAGGAATTTTTCCGCAATAGCATACAAATTGTTTTAATCGACTCTCTTGTAACAAAAGAGAGTACTGAGTTATGCCTTAAATACACCGATGATTACCCCGAAAATATATATTTTGTTGATTGCCAAGGCGAAAATATGGCAGAATGCTTTAGCGATGCAAGAGTTATATGCACAGGAGCTTATGTAAGCTTTATTCGTGCTGGAGATGAATATTCCTACGAAGCACTTAAAAAGCTTTCAGAAGAACCCGCATTTACAAAAGCACCTGCAATATGTATTGCCGCAGAAACTTCTAAACGCCGAAATGGTTCAGTTCCGTATAATTTTGGTGCTAAGGACGGTACAATCAAACTTAAAACTAATCCTGATAAAGTAAGTCTTATTCTTGGAGCATATTTTTTCAGAAACGATACTATTGCAAATGTTCGTTTCAAGAAAAGTCTTTCAAGTGATTTTACAATGGCTTTTATCCTTGATTATTTCTATCATATCGGTTCTTATGTTTATACATCAAAGTTTAAGTTTATATCGCCATATCCTGCTGAGAATGATATAAAAAACCTAAAGGAACAGTATAATAAATCATATTTCACAGATTCTATAATAAGATTTGCCATACCTATGCTTGAAACAAAGGGCAATTCTGCTGTGATTATGAATATGGTGATGTATTTAATTTATATCAAGCTTGCTTGTGGACTTGGCGAAAGATATATGTTTACTATGGGACCTAATGGTGTAAACGATTTCTTTAATCTTATAAGTGATGCTATGCAAAATATAGATGATGCTGTTATTCTTAATAGAAATATAGCAAGGAGAGCTTTATTCCCATCAACGCTCACCTTTAAGATGCTCAGATTGAAATATCATAATAAGGCACTAAAGCCTGATATTGATTTCTTTCCTATTGGAAATTCAAGTCAGTTTGAATTTAGAGATGCGTCGCTTCGTCCTCGTAAGATGAAAACAAGCGGTGGATTTATAGCAACTCTTGGTGGTGCATTGATTTCATCATCAGAGCATATTGATGTTAAAATTATGTCGCTCAAAGCTGAGGGTTCTAATTTATATATAAGTGGCTGCGTTACAGATATTTCATTTCTCGATAGAATAGAATATAAACTATTTGCCATTTCAAATAGAGAAAGAATACAGTTTAAGGATTATCATTTCTATTCTCTTAAAACTCTTTTTGAGATTCCTTTTGATAAAGACCACGGTTTTACAATTACTATTCCGCTTAAAAATATCAAGGAAATGACGGTTCTTTCTTTCTATATTTCCATTGATAAGATAAACTATAAACTGAGATTTTCTTTTGGTTCAACAGCAGCTCATCTTACAGAAAAATTTCCGCATAGTTATTGCGTTTCGGGTGGCAGGCTTATTACCTTTGATTTAGAAAAACGCTCTATAACAATTCGTAGAGCAACATCTTTTATGCAGAGCCACCACGAAAGGCTGTTCCTTTCTGATGTAAAGAAAGCTGTTTCTGTTCAGAAATATCTCAAAATTAAGCGTCTTAGAAAACGCTATCATTCAACTATTGATAAATACGCCGAAAGACGAATCTGGCTCATGTGTGATAGCAAAAATGCCAATTCTGAAGATGCTCACGATATATATAACTATATCAATTCTTTACACGATAAACGAGGTATAGAGGTATTCTATTCGCATAGAGAGATTAACCCCGATGATAGCTTTATTATGACAGCCTTCCAAAGCAATAACCTTGCAAGTGGTACTATGACTCAAAAGATTATTGCAATGAATGCAGATGTAATCATCTCAAACGGACATAATGTTTATAAAAATCTCGGCTTTGAAGATGGAGAAGAAATCTATTATCGAGATTTACTTATGGCAGATATAGTTTCCTTTGGCGATGGAATATCAATGCTTCGTTCGGCACAATTTGAGAATAAGATGTATGATGATACAGCATTGCGTTTTTGTGGCTCTGAGCAGGAGTATGAAAGACTTATTCACCCAATATACGGATATGACCAAAAGCATTTGTTTGCATTTGGTTATCCTCATATGGATACTCTTATGTCGGTGCCATCAAAGCAGATTCTTGTATGTCCAGCTATGCGTAGAGGTTTTGCAAAGTATGCACATATAGGCTATCAGAATTTCACAACAGAACCACTTTATTCTGTATTTAATTCATTTATTGCAGATAGAAAGCTTCTTTCTGCACTTCATGAAAATAACTGCAATCTTGTTTTGATTTTACCAGAAGAGCTTGCAAAGCAAGAATACTTATGGAATAAGAGCGAATATGTTTCTGTTTCATCATTTGAAAATTTAGGCTATAAAGAAACAATAGAAAAATCAGCTATGCTGATTACAGATTACAGCAATATTGCTTTTGATTTTGCATATATGCGTAGACCTGTAATTTACTATCAAAACCCAAGTGTTTCCTTACAAAATAATATTTCTACATTTAGTTATCGTGAGAGCGGTTTTGGCGATGTAGTAACAGATGCAGATGAGCTTGTAGAAAGAGTTATTTCTACAATAAATTCTAATTTCGAGGTATCGGCCGAATATCTCAAACGCAGAAAAGAATTTTTTGCCTTTGATGATAGAAATAACTGCAAGCGTATCGCTAATGCGATTTACGATTTTGAGTATAATAATAAAGTCCCTACTGCCGATGTTAAGGGTGGTTTTGGAGAAGTAAAGCCAAAGCCTGAGCCACAGCCTATTGCTAAACAAGCTTCTAATCAGGAAAAGGCTGAGAAAACTATAAAACCAGTTGAGAAAAAGCCACAATCACAGCAGCCTAAAAAAGCAATTAAACCAAAAGAAGAGTATGAAGAAGTAGAGCATCAGGGAATAATATATTCTGATGTTCCTAAAAAGCAAGAGATTGGATATTCTAAAGAGCAGAAAATTTCGCAGAAATATCGTCCAAGACCAACAGAACCACCTCATCAATCAGAACAGTATACAGAAAGACGAGTACAGCCACAGCAAACACAGCAAATTCGCTACGCAGAGGCTCCTAAAAGACAGCGACCAGTCGAGCCACCTTATCAGCCAAAACAGCATACAACTGAAAGACAAGTACAGCTACAGCAAACACAGCAAATTCGCTATGCAGAGGCTCCTAAAAGACAGCGACCAGCCGAGCCACCTCGTCAGCCAAAACAGCATACAACTGAAAGACAGGTACAGCCACAGCGACAGCAAACACAGCAAATTCGTTATGCAGAAGCTCCTAAAAAGCAACCAAGACCTGTACAGCCACAACGTTCAAGTGGTGCAAGATATGCTGAACCAAGCCAGCAAAGAAATCCGCAAAAATCTTCAGAGGCAAGACGAGTTGCACAAAGTCGTACTACTGCACAGCGAAAAGCACCAACTTCACAAGAGAGTGTAAAACAAACAACGGCTCAACCAAAACACGCTGATAAAAAATCTAAAAAAAGTTTCAGAATTTTCTGATAAATAAAAAAATTCACCACTTTAAATGAGTGGTGAATTTTTTATGCTTAAGAATTAATATTAAGCTTTCTTTTGAATAATATCTCTGTTGATAGCACAGAGAACAGCCTTGATAGATGCTTTGAAAATATTTGTATGAATACCTACGCCGTATATTGTTTTGCCCTCAGGAGTTTTTAAACCGATATAAGCAACAGCCTTAGAGTCCGAACCACTTGAAATAGCGTGTTCAGTGTAGTCTATGACTTCATAGCCTGTAACACCGATTTCCTTTATAGCATTACAGAAAGCGTCGATAGGACCATTTCCGTTACCCTCTATTATCTGTTCACTTGCAGAGCCATCACTAATTCTAAGTTTGCCTCTGAAGTACATAATATCATTGCCATGGTTTTCGAGAACGGTGTGTCCGAGGAGAGAATATCTTTTGTGAATGTCAATGTAGTTATCCTCAAATACTTTGAAAACTTCCTTTGGAGTAAGTTCACGACCTTCATCGTCACAAACCTTCTGAACCAAAGCACCAAATTCAGGGTGCATTTTTTTCGGGAGATTATATCCGAAATTATTTTGCATAATAAAGGCAGCTCCACCCTTGCCTGATTGAGAATTGATTCTTATGATAGGTTCATATTGCCTGCCAACATCAGCAGGGTCTATTGGAAGATATGGAATTTCCCACATATCACTATCGTGTTCTTTCATATAAGCAAAGCCTTTATTGATAGCGTCCTGATGAGAACCTGAGAAAGCGGTAAAGACAAGGTCGCCGACATATGGCTGACGCTCATTTATGTGCATTTTTGTGCAGCGTTCAAAGATTTCACGATACTTAGGAAGATTGCTGAAATCAAGCTTAGGGTCAACACCTTGAGTATACATATTCAAACCGACAGTAACAATATCAAGATTACCTGTGCGTTCGCCGTTACCGAAAAGTGTACCTTCAACTCTTTCTGCACCAGCAAGAAGTGCAAGCTCAGTAGCAGCAACGCCTGTACCTCTGTCATTGTGTGGGTGAATACTGATTATAGCACTCTCTCTATTTGGAAGATTGCGAATAAAGTATTCAATTTGGTCAGCATAAGTATTTGGAGTACACATTTCAACTGTGTTAGGAAGATTAAGGATGACAGGATTTTCAGGAGTAGAACCAAGAGCCTCCATAACAGCAGAGCAGATTGAAATAGCATTATCAGGCTCTGTGCCTGAGAAGCTTTCTGGTGAATACTCAAAACGAATATTTGTATCTCCTGCAAAATTTTCAGTAAGCTCTTTGATAAGCTTAGCACCATTTACAGCGATTTCTGTAATGCCGTCCATATCCTTGTGGAAAACAACCTTACGCTGTAAGGTTGAAGTTGAGTTATAAAAATGGACAATAACATTTTTAGCACCCTTAACAGCCTCAAAGGTTTTTCTGATTAAGTGTTCACGAGCCTGAACGAGAACCTGAATAGCAACATCATCGGGTATGAGGTTATCATCAATAAGCTTACGGCAGATTTCATATTCTGTTTCGGAAGCAGAAGGAAAACCGATTTCAATTTCTTTAAAACCCATATCGCAGAGAGCTTTAAAAAACTCAAGCTTTTGCTCAAGGTTCATTGGGTCTACAAGTGCCTGGTTTCCGTCACGAAGGTCAACAGAACACCAGATAGGAGCCTTTGTTATAACATTATTAGGCCACTGTCTATCTGGAATATTTATTTGCTTAAACGGTGCATATTTTCTGAACGATTCTTTTAACATAAAAAATTCCTCCATATATCAATAATTTTATCCCACAAATTAGCTGACAGGAGGCATGGGTGTTATCAACATCAAAAAAGCCCGCCCCCTTAATAGCTAAGGGGCGAGCATAAAATTCAATGCACGCGGTACCACCCTGATTCAAACGCAAAAAGCGTTCCTCAGCGAATCTCCAACAAGATTCTGGTCTATAACGGGACCTTACGGTCTGCCTTTAAATATTCGGGCAGACAACTCCGGGACGAGCTATACATATATAAAGCCAACACTATCTTACACCAACCGATAGTTCTCTTTGCTTGTTTTATATATCTTATTCCCTTCACAGTTTTTGCGGGATTATCTTAATATTTATTATACGCACTGAGTTTAAAAAAGTCAACTGAATTTGTAGAAATTTTACGCATTTATGGAAAATCAATATATTTAGATAGGTGCGAATTATGTTCTTTTCTTGTCCTGAAAATATTCTCACGCAACAAAGCAATTTTGCATATCATATATCAAGGTGTCGAATATTCCGACAAGCCTTTCAGGAGATTCCAAGGGGGATGATTCTGTGGATACACGGGAATTATTTGCAAGACTTATAGAATGTGAAGCAGGCGGAGAAGGAGAAGACGGCATGAAAGCCGTTGCGACAGTTATTATGAATCGTGCAACAGTGCCGTATGGCGAATTTGCAAGAGTAAGCAACGGCGGAGATATTCGTGCGATTATTGAACAAGCAGGTCAATTCGTATGTATGATGACTACAGTCGGCGGAGAATATAATCCGCAAAATGTTTATAATATAACTCCATCATCCGAAAGCTATGAGATTGCAGATTGGGCGATTGACGGAAATCTTTTTAATCCAGTCGCCAATAGTTTATTTTTTATGAATCCATATAGTTCCAGATGCCCAACATATTTTCCTGTTGGTGGAATAGGTATCGCATTTAATAGAATAGGTGACCATTGTTTTTATATTCCAACAGAAAAATATGCTCAGACTTGATTTTAGATAATTTTTATTTTAAAGGTGATATTTATGAACAATAGAATGAACGATGATTATGCAATAGACCTTGCTCAATATTATGGAGTTTCTTTTAGTGGTTCGGATAAATCTTCTGCCTCAACAAACTATCACCCGAACCTTCCATCACTTGAGCAGATAGCATCATATAATCTTCAAAATGCCCGTGCAGAGGCGGAAAGACAAAATGCAATGAACAATCAAGCCCAACAAGGAATGAATAGCTCAAGTATGGAAGGTTTGGGTACAAGTTCTCAGATGTTGACTGCACCTGGAACTGGAGCATCAAGCTACCCTACAAATGATAATTCTATGAATATGGGTACAACTGGCGGTTCAGGCACTATGACCCAGACATCTTTATCTCGACCAATACTTGAATACAATCAGCCATATCCGATAACAGCCGAGAGCATACAATACTTAAATGGATTTATTCGTTCACAAATAGGAAGAAATGTTAGTATAGAATTTCTTGTCGGCACTAATCAGCTTATAACTAAAGATGGCTTTTTATTAGCAGTTGGTGCAAACTTCATTTTGCTTAATCCAAAGGGAACAGATGATATACTTGCCTGCGATTTCTATAATATAAAATTTATTACATTCTACTATTGAAGATGAATTTTATTTTTAAGATAACAACTTTTTATTTTGTGTAATTTTTCAATACAAATAATTTTTATACAATCTGTGGGTGGACTATGTTCGCCCATAGATTGTATTTTGTTAAAAGACGTGGGTTTGATGAATATTCTTAAAAGTAGGGGCGAACTGCGTTCGCCCGTTGGGTAAAGAATGTTAAGGGCTTTGCCCTTAAAACCCACAAGGGACTCCGTCCCTTGACCCTGCAAGCCTTTGAAAAGGCTTGAGCGAAACTTTTAATTTCTGTCAAACTCACGTTAAAAGCTTTATGCTAATAATTTAATTATGCTTATTGAGCATTATAGCAAAAGTTTTTATGAATAAATATGCTAAGTGACTTGCTAAACTCTTGACTATAAAATTGTGAAATGCTATAATAAAATCTAAACAAAAATCTATTTTAAAAGTTAAAGGGAGGTCAGAATATGATAAGCGGTGCTGATATTATGGTTAAGTGCCTTGAGAATGAGGGCATTTCCGTTATATTTGGCTATCCTGGTGCAGCTATCTGCCCTTTCTTCGATTCCTTATATGATTCTAAAATAAGAACAGTTCTTGTAAGACAGGAACAGAATGCAGCTCATGCAGCGAGCGGTTATGCTCGTGCTTCAAGCAAGGTTGGTGTATGCGTTGCAACTTCTGGCCCTGGTGCAACAAACCTTATTACAGGCATTGCAACAGCTTATATGGATTCTATTCCGATTGTTGCGATTACAGGACAAGTTCGTTCAGATTTAATCGGACGAGATGTTTTTCAGGAAGCGGATATTACAGGTGCTTGTGAACCTTTTATAAAGCATAGCTATCTTGTTAAGGATACAAATGATTTAGCAAGAATTTTTAAGGAAGCTTTCCATATAGCTACAACAGGCAGACCTGGACCAGTCTTGATTGATGTTCCGATTGATATACAGCAAAATAAGATTTCGGGTTTTGAATATCCGGAAGATGTAGATATTATAGGTTATAAGCCGAGTGTTAAAGGACACCCTATACAGATAAAAAGAGCCTTAGAGCTTATTGCTGAATCAAAAAGACCAGTAATATGTTCTGGCGGTGGAATTCTTTCCTCAGGTTCTAAGCCCATTTTTGCAGAATTTGCCGATAAAACAGGTATTCCAGTTGTTTCAACAATGATGGGTATAGGTGTTATGCCTTCAGATAATAAGCAATATCTTGGTATGCTTGGTTCATTTGGTACAGTTCGTGCAAACAGAGCTTTGCTTGAAACAGACCTTTTAATTCTTTGTGGAGCAAGAGTTGGTGACAGAGCGGTTGCCGCTCCTCATCAAGTAGCAGAGAGAGCAAAGGTTATTCATATTGATATTGACCCTGCTGAAATTGGCAAAAACATACAGACAACCGTTCCGATTGTCGGAGATATGAAAAATGTTATCACTGTTATGAGAGATAAGATTAATTATCATGTTTCTGATGAATGGAAAAATGAGTTTATGTCTTGGCAAGAGCCAGAAATCAAGCCTATAGAGGGCTTTGTTGAGCCGAGAACCTTTATATCAAGGCTTTCAGAAATGCTCAGACACAAGGCAATTCTTGTTGCTGATGTTGGACAAAACCAAATCTGGTGTGCAAATAACTTCAAAATTTCAGATGGCAGATTTTTAACCACAGGCGGTATGGGAACTATGGGATATTCACTTCCGGCTGCCCTTGGAGCAAAGCTTGCCCGCCCTGAAAGAGATGTATTTGTTGTCTGTGGTGATGGCTCATTCCAGATGAGTATGTCAGAATTGGCAGTTGTCGTACAGAGCAACATAAATGTTAAGATTATCATTATGCAGAATGGCAGACTTGGTATGGTTAGAGAAATTCAGGACAAGCTTTATGGAAGCAGATATGCTGCAACTATCCTTAACGATTCTCCGGATTTTGCAAAGCTTGCTGAAGCATATGGAATCAAAGCCTATGTTGCTACAACAAACAAAGAAGCCGAAAATGCTGTTGCAGAAATGCTTGAATCAGACAAGCCTAATGTGCTTATCTGTCAAGTGAGTCCTGAAACACCATCGAGATAAGGAGGATTATATGAAATATACACTTTCTGTTCTCGTTGAAAACCAAGCTGGTGTTCTTTCTAAGGTTTCTGGATTGTTTTCAAGACGAGGCTTTAATATAGACAGCCTTGCAGTTGGAATTACAGAAGACAGCTCAATATCTCGTATGACTATTGTTGTTGACGGAGATGAATATGTTGTTGAACAGCTTGAAAAACAGCTTAACAAAGTAATTCCTGTAATAAAAGTCAGAACCTATGCTCAGGGCGAGTTTATAAGTCGTGAGCTTAGTTTAATAAAAGTCAACTGCCCCGCAAAGCAGCGACTTGATATAATGAAAATTGCAGAGCTTATGGGTGCAAAAATCGTAGATGTTGCGATTAATACACTTACTCTTCAATTTGCAGATACTCATGAGCAATTTGAAACATTGCTCGATTTACTTAAGCCATATGGTATCCGAGAAATCGTTCGCACAGGTACAGTAGCCATCGAAAAAGGCTCTAAAACAACGGTTTAAGGATTCATATATATTTTATTTTTCATTATGAAAAGCGGAGGTAATTTTTATGTCAAAATTCACACCGAAAATCTACTATCAGGCAGACTGTGACATCAATGTTCTTAAGGGCAAGACTGTTGCTATCATCGGCTACGGTTCACAGGGTCACGCTCACGCTCTTAACCTCAGAGATAGTGGCGTCAATGTAATCATTGGTCTTTATAAGGGCAGCCGCCGTTGGGATCATGTTAAGGAGCTTGGCTTCGAGGTTTATACAACAGCAGAAGCAACTCAGAAGGCAGACATCATTATGATTCTTACACCTGATGAGAAGCAGGCTGATATTTATAAGAACGACATCGAGCCAAACCTCACAGCAGGCAAGGCTATCGCATTTGCTCACGGCTTCAACATTCACTTTAAGCAAATCACACCTCCTAAGGATGTTGATGTATTTATGATTGCTCCTAAGGCTCCAGGACACACAGTTCGTTCTGAGTATGTAGAGGGCAAGGGTACACCAGCTCTCGTAGCTGTATATCAAGATGCTTCAGGCCACGCACTTGACATCGCTCTTGCATATGGTGCTGGTATTGGTGCAGCTCGTGCAGCAGTTATGGAAACAACTTTCCAAATCGAAACAGAGACAGACCTCTTCGGCGAGCAGGCAGTTCTTTGCGGCGGCGTTACAGCTTTGATGCAGGCTGGTTTCGAAACACTTGTAGAAGCAGGCTATCCACCAGAGAACGCTTACTTCGAGTGCATTCACGAGATGAAGCTCATCGTTGACCTTATCTACACAGGTGGCTTCTCTATGATGAGATATTCTATTTCTGATACAGCTGAGTTCGGTGATTACGAGACAGGTAAGAGAATCGTAACTCCTGAAACAAAGGCTGAGATGAAGAAGGTTCTTGAAGAGATTCAGGACGGTACATTCGCAACAAAGTGGATTGCAGAGAACAAGAACGGTCGTGCACACTTCAATGCAACTCGTGCTATCAAGGCTTCTCACGAACTTGAGAAGGTCGGTGCAGAGCTTAGAAAGATGTATTCTTGGAATGCAACTGATAACAAGTACGCTGACTAATTTCTATACTTGTATAGAAAAAGTTGCATAGCTACTTGACATATACTTCTTGTAAATAATAAACCCGCACTTTGATAATAGAATCAGAGTGCGGGTTTTGCTTTATTATAATAGTTCCATTTCGTCATTCATTTTTGTAAAGCCATATTTTTCATACATAGGTCGTCCCATAGCAGTTGCTTCAAGAGTTATATGGTTAATTCCCTTTTCTCTTGTCGCTTTGATAAGTAAATCAAGTGTTTTATAGGCAATGCCCTTTCGTCTGTATTCGGGAGAAGTATATATATTCATAAGATATGCCTTTTTGCCTGTTGGATTATGGCAAGTTGGCATAACTCTGAAGAAACTAACTCCACCACAACCAACAAGCTTATCATCATCGAAAACAAGATAGACTATACATTCGCCATTTAGAATAGCTTTTCTATAATAATCATAAGATTGAGCTTTAACTTCTGACATATCTGCGGAATCATCTAAGTGATTAGCTTCATGAAGAACCATTATTCTCGATTTCACTAAAAGCTCTATATCATCAAGGTTTGCTTGTTTATATGTAATATTCATTCTGAAAATCCTTTTTAAAATTATATTTAATTATAAAAGTTTACTTAAAAGCCACTATTAAAATTATATCTTAATTTTAAAATCCGTTCAACCTTTTATCTATAAATTGTTTCAGCCAATTTATATCTGTAAAAATTTGTTGGTTTATGATATACTTAAATAATATGTAATTTTAAATTTAAAATGGGTGATAATAATGAGAAAACTTAAATTCTTTATCAGATATAAAGAGTTTTTGTATTATCAATATATTTGCAAAAAATATGTTGAAGTTACTATTGTGTTAATTATGGGTAGTATGTTATTTGTATATCAATTTATAATGAAGTATAATAAAATCAAGCAATTCGGATATATTTTGCTTATATACTGAGTTTTGATTAAATTTGTAAAAATCATTATAATACAAATTATGAAGAAACGAGTTGTTGTTATTGTTTAAATTGAGAAGATTTTTGAAAAGCTATAAGCTGCAATTAATATTTGGCCCACTTTGTAAATTGATTGAGGCAATATTTGAGCTTATAGTGCCATTAGTTATGGCGGATATTATTGACACAGGCATTAAAAATCAGGATTATGTCTATGTGTGGCAAAGAGGCGGACTTATGATTTTGCTTGGTGCATTAGGCTTGTGCTTTGCCTTAGTTTGCCAAAAAAGTGCCTCGATAGTTTCACAAGGCTTTGGAACGCAGGTTAGAAATGCTATGTTTAAGCATATAAATAAGCTTTCACACCAAGAACTTGATAAAATTGGTACACCATCACTTATCACGAGAATGACAAATGATATAAACCAGCTTCAAGTGGCGGTTGCAATGCTTATAAGGCTGGTTATAAGAGCACCTTTTCTTATTATCGGTGCATTAATTATGGCTATGACAATAGATTTAAAACTTTCTATAATCTTCCTTATAGCTTCACCGATTTTAGCACTTGTGCTTTATATTGTTATGAGCCGTTCAGTACCGTTTTTCAAGCAGATTCAATCAAAGCTTGATAAGCTTTCACTTATCACTCGTGAAAATCTTTCAGGTAATAGAGTTATAAGAGCATTTTCTAAGCAAGAGAGCGAAAAAAAACGCTTTAACGAAAAAAGTGATGATTTAGCTAAAACTGCAATTACAGTCGGCAGACTTTCTGCTTTACTTAATCCTTTAACAACCGTACTTATCAATATTGCAATAGTTGCGATAGTATGGTTCGGCGGTGGCTTTGTTGATAAGGGCGAGCTTAGCCAAGGTGAAATTATAGCTTTAGTAAACTATATGACTCAGATTTTGCTTGCAATGATAGTTGTTGCAAACCTTGTAGTTATCTTTACAAAGGCATTTGCTTCAGCACATCGTGTAAATGAAGTTTTTGAAACAGAACCAAGTGTTATTGAGGGTACAAAAACAAAATCAGATAATAATAGCAATAACGAAATTGAATTTAATGATGTAAGTTTTGCTTATGGTAAGGGAAAATACGCCCTCGAGAATATCAGCTTTAAGGTCGAAAAGGGCGAAACGATTGGTATTATTGGCGGTACAGGTTCAGGTAAGTCTACATTGATTAACCTTATTCCAAGATTTTATGACCCGCAAAAGGGTGATGTAATAATAGACGGAATGTCCGCTAAGGAATACACGTTTTCTGCACTTCGTGCAAAAATAGGCGTCGCACCACAGCAGGCAATACTTTTCAGCGGAACAATAAAAAGTAACCTCCTTTGGGGCAATAAAGCTGCTACCAATGAGGACATAGAATGGGCTTTAAAGGTTTCACAATCCTATGAATTTGTTTCAAAGCTTTCTGATGGAATAGAACACGAGGTCCTTGCGGGCGGTAAGAATTTTTCAGGTGGTCAGAAGCAGAGATTGACTATTGCAAGAGCAATAATCTCAAGACCTGAAATTCTCATACTTGATGACAGTGCAAGTGCCTTGGACTTTGCAACAGATGCTGCATTAAGAAAGGCTCTTGCAACAGAAACAAACGGTATGACAACAATAATCGTTTCTCAGCGTGTAGGAACAGTAAGATATTCTGATAAAATACTTGTTCTTGATGATGGAAAGCTTGTTGGAGTAGGAAAGCATGATGAACTTATCAAGAATTGTGAAGTTTATAAGGAAATCTGCTTGTCACAGCTTAGTGCTGAGGAGGTGAAGTGAGTGTTATGAAAAAATCAAAAGCCAAAAAGGGAACTATGAAACGCATTCTTTCATATATAAAGCCCTATAAAAAACAAATTATTGGTGCAATGCTTACTGCAATTCTTTATGTAGTTCTTAACCTCACAACACCAGTTCTTATTGGACAGGCTATTGATAAGGCTATTGGCAAGGGTAATGTTGATTTTCAGGCTATGTTGAATATTATCGGTTTGATAATGCTTACAGTTATCGGTTCAGCATTTTTCCAATGGCTTATGTCACTTTTTACAAACACAGTAAGCTATATGACTGTAAGAGATATGAGGCGTGATATTTTCGCAAAATTTAACGAAGTTCCTCTTAAATATATTGACGGACACCCACATGGCGATTTAATCAGCCGAGTTATAAACGATATTGACGCAGTGGGTGATGGATTACTGCAGGGTGTTACACAGCTTTTTTCAGGCGTTGTAATGATAATCGGAACGCTTATGTTTATGCTTTCGATTGATTTCAGAATTGCAATAGTTGTTGTAGTCATCAGCCCGCTTTCAATATTCGTAGCAACTATGATTACTCGACTTTCACACAAAATGTTTATTGAGCAATCCAGAACTCAAGGTGAGGTCAGCTCATATGTAGAAGAGATTGTCGGCAATCAGAAAATGGTAAAAACCTTTGGTTACGAGGAACGCTCTATTGAAGGCTTTGAAGAAATTAACGAAAGACTTCGTATCTGTGGTCAAAAATCGCAGTTCTATTCATCACTTGCCAACCCAAGCACAAGATTTGTCAACGGCATAGTAACCGCCGCTGTAACTATTGTAGGCTCAATAAACGCAATTAACGGCATTATTTCTATAGGGCAGATTTCTTGTTTCTTGACTTACGCAAACCAGTATACAAAGCCATTTAATGAAGTTACAGGCGTTATCCCTCAGCTTCAATCAGCGCTTGCAGGTGCATCAAGAGTTTTTGAGGTACTTGATGAGGATAACCAGACACCTGATTCCGCAAATTCAGTAGAAATGAGCCATTGCAAGGGTGCTATTGATATTGAGAATGTCTGCTTCTCTTATTCACCTGAGAGAAAGCTTATTGAGAACTTTAATCTTAAAGTCAAACCTGGACAGAGAGTTGCAATAGTTGGCCCGACAGGTTGCGGAAAGACTACCCTTATAAATCTTCTTATGCGTTTCTATGAGATAAACAGTGGTAAGATTTTGATTGATGGTGTTGATACTCAAAATATCACAAGAAATAGTTTGCGTGGGCTTTATGGAATGGTATTGCAAGAAAGCTGGCTCTATAATGCAACAATAGCTGAAAATATCGCATACGGCAAGCCTGATGCAACCCCTGATGAAATTCGAGAGGCTGCAAAGAAATCCTATATTGATGGTTATATCAGGCGTTTGCCAGATGGCTATGATACAATTATCACCGAAGACGGTATGAACCTTTCGCAAGGGCAACGACAGCTTATGTGTATCGCAAGAGTTATGCTCTGCGACCCACCTATGCTTATTCTTGACGAGGCTACAAGTAGCATCGATACAAGAACGGAAATTCGAGTACAGCAAGCGTTTAATGCAATGATGAAAGGCAGAACAAGCTTTATTGTTGCACATAGACTTTCAACTATCAAGGAAGCTGATATTATTTTGGTTATGAAAGACGGCCATATTATTGAGCAAGGTAATCACGAAGAATTGCTTGCTAAAGGTGGATTTTATAATACTCTTTATAATAGCCAGTTCGCAAGGAGTGAAGGTGCGTAAACTCACAAGACACATAATTAATAGACATTCTTAATAGACCTATGTTTATGTGAGTAACTACCAATTAGCTGATAAATTTCCCCTAAGACACTTAGAAGTTTCGCTCAAGCCTTTTTAAAGGCTTGTAGGTCAAGGGCAATGCCCTTGTCGCTCTCCGCAGAGAGCGAAATACTTTATGCTCCACAAAGCGCAGGAGGGTAGAAAAACATTCCAGTGGAATGTTTTTCGTAGGGAACCCTCGCAGGGGGTTCCCTGTGGATACCTCTACAAATTTATCTGCCGAAGGGGTGAAGCAAATTTTGCCCCTACATATAACTCGTTAGCTTATTGATGACCATAGAAAAAGTGACGGATAAAGTCCACCACTTGTGAGAAAAGAATTTTAAGGGATTTGCCCTTACCCCCCACGAGGGTCTCTGTCCCTCGACCCTGTGAGTCTTTAAAAAGGCTCAAGCGAAACTTTTGAGTTTCTTGAAGAAGTATTTAATAATTTAAGCGTGAGTAAGAAAATTACCACATACTAAAGTTAGGAGGTTCTCTATGAAAAAGATGTCACTTTTCAGCCTTTCGTGGCCAATCTTTATTGAAACTTTGCTTTTTATGATGCTTGGTTTTATAGATGTATTTGCACTAAGCCAGTATGATGACCTTGCGTCTGCGTCTGTCGGAACGGCGAATCAGGTTGCGGGTATATGTAATCTGTTGTTTTCTGTTACTGCTACCGCAAGTGCTGTAATAATTGCACAAAACCTTGGTGCAAAAAATAGGGAGAAAGCCTCGGAGACTGCGGCACTTTCTATTTTCTTTAATTTTTCTATTGGAATAATTGTAAGTGTAGTGTTGGTAATTTTTAACCGTCCTATGCTTTCTGCACTTGGAGCAGAGGGGAAGGTGCTTGATTTCGGCAGTGAATATCTAACTATTGTTGGCTGTTTTATGTTTGGTCAGGCTACGCTCAATTCAATGAATGTTGTTTTAAGAAGCCATGGTTATACACGAATCCCGATGTATATAACTATTGTTATGAATATAATAAATACAGTTCTCGACCTCACATTCGTTCTTGGTTGGTTTGGTATGCCTGTTCTTGGTGTAACAGGTGTTGCATTAGCTACAACCTTTAGCCGACTTGTTGGTGGAACTATACTTGTTATAATTTTCTTTAAAAAGGTTGAAAAGCCATCTATTTTCAAAAAACTTTTCCCGTTCCCATTCAAAGATTTTTGGCAGATGCTTAAAATTGGCATACCAGCCGCCTTTGAATCTATAAACTATAATATAGCACAGCTTGTGGTAACATCTATCGCACTTAGATTTATGACTGATAATGAATATATAACAAGGTCATATATTCAGAATATAACATCAACTTTCTATATTTTCTCTCAATCAATCGGACAAGGTTCCCAGATACTTACAAGCCATCGAGTTGGTGCAGGAAAGTATGACGAGGCATATCATGGCGTATGGCGAGGGCTTTTAGCAGGCTATGGGCTAACGGCGGTTATGTGTACGCTTGGAGTTATATTCCGAAGTCAGCTTATAGGTATATTTACTGATAATCCAGAGGTTATAGCAATCGGTGGTACACTTATAATTATAAATGTAGTTCTTGAAGCAGGAAGATGCACAAATCTTATTGTTATAAATAGTTTGCGTGGTGCAGGAGATGTATATTTCCCGACAGCCGCAGCAATTTTCTCAATGTGGGTTCTCTCGACCTTTGGCTCATACCTTTTCGTTGTAGTATTTGGTTGGGGTATTTATGGAATGTGGATAGCTCTTGCAGCAGATGAATGCTTCCGAGGAATACTTATGGTTTGCCGTTGGAAGGGTGGCAAATGGCGTCAGAAATCCCTTGTTAAAAACTAACAAAATTAGAATATGTTCCCCTGTTCAATCATATAGATATTGTAGATATGATTGAACGGGGGTTCTTTTTATGATAACAGCATTAACGATTAAGCACGAACAGCCAAATAGCTTAAAAGAGAGGTTTCGTGCATTATTTTCCCCGTATGAAATAAATGTCAAAAGAATAAACGATGACTATCTTGGGCTGGAAATGATTCATATTACATATGTTCAGAAAAGTGGCAGAATAAGATTTGGAAAAATCAAGAGGTCAGTTAATGCTGATTTTCATGAAACAGTGTGTTCAAGCGGCCTGAGTTTGCCAAGAAAGCTTGGATTTAAGCGTTTTGATAATCCTATGTATATCCGCAGACTGTGTATAAATGCGGCAGAAAGCTATATTAAGAGCCTTAATTGTGACCCTAACGAATTGAGAATCTCACTCTTTGACCCAAGCGGTAGATTTAGCTTTGCCGCAGAAAGATTCATAAAGTATACGAATTCACTTCAGGTTGCAACAAGTGCAGTGAGATTTTATGAGGCCGAAAATGAACGCTTTATGCGAGAATATGGAGCGACTATTTTCGTGCATAGTAATTTCTATGATGTAATACCTTGTGATATTCTTGTTGCACCGCAGACTATTACAATGCCGATTTCCTGTGGTAGTACAATGACAATTTTTACAGGTAACAGACCTAAAGTACCTGTATGCGGAATAGTACACGATAATTTCAGTGTAAGGCTTCCTGTGTGCCTTGAGGATATAAAGCCAAAGGAGCTTTCAGATGCATATTTTCTTAGTGCCTTATATACTCTTGAAAAAATGAAATGGCTTGAGCGGATTCCAACTAATGGAGGAAGAACGATTTTACCTAAAAATAATAAGAATACCACTAAGGAAAGTTGTGATTCCATAGATATATTATGATTTGATAAATTAATTTCTTATAAAATCTCCTAACAAAAAACGGCGAACAGTTTAAGCTGTTCGCCGTTCGACTTTATGTTATGACACTAACTTTAGTGTGGGATTTGGCTGATGAGAACACCGGCAGCAACTGCTGAACCGATAACACCTGCAACATTTGGTCCCATAGCGTGCATAAGAAGGAAGTTTGCAGGATTTTCTTCCTGACCAACCTTCTGTGAAATTCTTGCTGCCATAGGAACAGCAGAAACACCAGCAGAACCGATAAGTGGGTTGACCTTGCCATGTGTAAAAGCACACATAATCTTACCAAAGAGAACGCCACAAGCAGTACCCATGCAGAATGCGATAAGACCAAGGAGAATAATTCCAAGTGTGCTTACGCTGAGGAATACTTGACCTGTTGCTGTTGCACCAACTGTAACACCAAGGAAGATTGTAACAATATTCATAAGCTCGTTCTGAGCTGTGTTACTGATTCTTGAAACAACGCCACTCTCTTTAAAGAGGTTACCAAGCATAAGCATACCAACGAGAGGAGCTGCATCTGGAAGAAGAAGTGCAATAATAACTACAACGATGATAGGGAAGAGAATCTTCTCAATCTTAGAAACAGGACGGAGCTGCTGCATAACGATTGAACGCTCTTTCTTTGTTGTAAGAAGCTTCATAATAGGTGGCTGAATGATAGGAACAAGTGCCATATACGAATATGCGGCAACGGCTATCGGACCTAAGAGATTCGGGGCAAGCTTTGATGTAACGAAGATAGCTGTTGGACCATCTGCACCACCGATAATAGCGATTGAACCAGCCTCGTTAGCAGCAAATCCAAGAAGTGTTGCACCAATAAATGTAATAAAGATACCAACCTGAGCGGCTGCACCAAGGAGGAAGCTCTTAGGGTTAGCAATGAGAGGACCGAAGTCTGTCATTGCACCAATGCCGAGGAAGATAAGCGGAGGGAAAATACCAAGGTGAACGCCTTGATAGAGATAATAGAACAAGCCACCGTTTTGACCGACATTATAATAGGTTGTTCCATCAAGAACTGTGGTTGTATATGAAGCAGGGTCAAGATTTCTCGCCAAGACCTGTGCTTCGGTGAGCATTTCATTTGTTGGGTTTGCCATAATACCAGGGAAAACATTAACAAGTAGCATACCGAATGCTATAGGCAAGAGCAAAAGTGGCTCATACTGCTTTTTAATAGCAAGATATAAAAGAATGAAGGATATGCACATCATAACATAGTTTTCCCATGATAGAGTTGCTAAGCCTGAGCTTGTGAAAATACTGCAAATAGATTCCCATAGGGAGTTTAAGATTTCCATTTAATTATCAATCCTTTCTCAAATTTATCGAATTACACTCTAACCGACAATATGTCAGAAAGGCTTGGTATTCTCAAAAAGACCTGCATTTCTCCAAGAAGAACCTGAGTTAGCACGACTGCGTCTTACAGACTTAATCTTAACAGGCTTGTCGTACATAGCGTCAACAGCCGCTGCAATAGCTGCGATAACCTCGCCCGGAATAGCTTCGTTATCAGTAGCTGTTGGTTGAGCTGTGCTTACCTGTGGTTCTGCTTTAATAAGCTCAGGTTTCTTTTCAGCAGCCTTTTTGGCATCTTTTCTTTTTTGACTTCCGTTTTGGGCAACTTGAACTATTGTACTGTAAATCTTGATTATAAAAATCAAGAGAACGAGGACAAAGAATACTATAACGATACCCGCTAACAGAAGATTCAAGGCCATTTCCATTTACTTATACCCCTTTTCAATAAAAATATGATGCGAAATGAATTTTATAGAAGTGAAACGACGATGTCGCCCATTTCGCTTGTGGAAACTTTCTTAGTGCCTTCTGTGTAAATATCAGGAGTTCTTGCTGTCTTGAGAGCTTCAGAAACAGCCTTTTCAATAGCTTCAGCAGCCTTAGGCTCATCAAGAGAATAGCGGAGCATCATAGCAACAGAAAGTATTGTTGCAAGTGGGTTAGCGATACCCTGACCGGCAATATCAGGAGCAGAACCGTGGATAGGCTCATAAAGACCGCTTTTTCCACTGCTAAGGCTTGCAGAAGCGAGCATACCAATAGAGCCACTAATCATAGAAGCCTCATCAGAGAGAATGTCGCCGAAGATATTTGATGTAACGATAACATCAAATTGCTTTGGATTTCTTACAAGTTGCATAGCACAGTTATCAACATACATATGAGAAAGCTCAACCTCAGGATATTCCTTAGAAAGACGAATAATAGTTTCTCTCCAAAGTCTTGAGGAATCGAGAACATTAGCCTTATCAACGCTTGTGAGCTTTTTGTTACGCTTCATAGCCATATCAAAAGCTACTCTGCCTATTCTTTCAATTTCAGTTACAGAATACTTTTCTGTATCATAAGCGGCAGGAACACCATCTTCCTCAAATTTACCTCTCTTGCCGAAGTAGATACCACCAGTAAGCTCACGAACAATCATAATGTCCATAGAGTCGCCGATGATTTCGGCCTTTAGTGGAGAAGCGTTTTTAAGTGGTTCAAAGATAACAGCAGGTCTAAGATTAGCAAAAAGACCTAATGCACCACGAATACCAAGCAAGCCAGCCTCTGGGCGGTTGTTACCTGGCTGATTGTCCCACTTAGGGCCACCAACAGCACCAAGGAGGACAGAGTCAGCAGCTTTACATTTAGCGATAGTTTCCTCAGGAAGAGGTATACCAGTTGCATCAATAGCACAGCCACCAAGAAGAGCCTCATCATAGTCTACTTCAAAGCCGAACTTTTCTGCTGTCTTGTTAAGAACCTTAATGGCCTCGTTTACGATTTCAGGGCCAATTCCATCGCCTTTAAGAACAGCAATTTTATACTTATTCATATTAACCCTCCAAATGCGAAAAATTCCGCAAAGTATCAAATTAAACCAATCTAATTATAGATAAAAATTTCGCAATAGTCAAGCAAAAACCCGTATTATAAACAGAAGATTCTTACTGTTTATTTAATATTTCCATAGCAGAAGAAACAACATCTCTATTAACATCATCAATGCTTCTTGAGGCATTAATAATGCTTATATTTTCGCTGTTCTCAAGCAAATCAAACACTTCAAAAAATCTCTTGCGGATTTTATTGAGTGTATCAACATTTTCAAAAATTTCCCTGTTTTGGCGAGAACCCATTCTTTCATCACATTGTTCTGTTGGAACATCAAGGAAGATACATAAATCAGGTTTTAAGATTTCCGGACAATTTAAATTCATATTCATAACCCATTTAAGGTCGGTATCTATACCTTGATAAGCAAAAGATGAATAATAATATCTGTCGCAGATTACCGTTACACCAGAATCAAGCAGATGCTTGATTCCATTTGCAGAGGTATTGTGGAAAATTCTGTCTGTCAAAAAGAGCGCTGCAAGTTCATATGCTGTACGCTTTTGATAGCCTGCAAGCGTATCACGAATAAGACCGCCTGTCGCAGATTGAGTAGGTTCAGCCGTTTCATAAATGATAATACCTTTTTCGTTGAGAAATTTTGAGAGCAAAGAAATTTGTGTTCCCTTGCCCGAACCGTCAAGTCCTTCAAATACAATAAATTTTCCACGAGTATTATTCGGCATTATTATTTTCCTCCGAATCAACAGTTTCTGTATCCTCAGTAGTTTCCTCATCTTCTTCAGATTTTTTCATAATTTTGGAGCTTGATTGAAACAGAATGGATGCACATGAAAATGCAGGGATAGAGCAGGCACAAGCTATACAGCCGAAGGTAATAGACCTGTTTGAATTATTTAGTGCATCACAGATAATTGCACACAGTAAAGCAGTTACAGTGGCAATAGTAAAAACTAAGGTCATAGTTAAATAGGTTGATTGACGCATAACAAAAACCTCTTTTCTATTAAATAAAACGATAAGATTATCTTTATTGTGCGAAAATATTTTATTTTCGCTATAAATTGCTGTGGGCGAACTGTATAAGCCAGTTCGCCCGCCAGTAATTATTTTGCTTTATTACATTGATTCAGGAGCAGTTATCTTGAACATAGTGAGAACATTTTCGATAACAGTTTTAGTTGCTACGCAAAGTGCAAGTCTTGCCTGCATAAGTGATTCATCTTCGCCCTTAACTCTGCAAGCATTATAAAACTTATGGAAAAGTGTAGCTGTTTCATAGACATAGTGAGTAACTCTTGCAGGGTCATAAGTCTTTGCAGAAGTTATGATTTCACCAGTAAGAGAAGCAAGCTTGTTGATAAGTTCAATTTCTTCAGGAGCAGTAAGTAGAGCAAGCTCCTCATCTGTGCAAGCTCTTTGTGTAATACCGCTCTCAGCAAGTCCCTTTACAATATTGCAGATTCTTGCGTGTGCATACTGAACATAGTAAACAGGGTTTTGTGATGATTGCTCGATTGCGAGGTCGAGGTCAAAATCAAAATGGCTGTTTGGCTCTCTAAGGTTAAAGAAGAAACGAGCTGCATCAATCGGAACTTCTTCAAGGAGAGTTACAAGAGTGATAGCCTTACCACTTCTCTTAGATGCCTTAACAATTTCGCCGTTTCTTACAAGACGAACCATCTGCATAAGAACAGCGTCAAGTCTTGAAGCGTCAACTCCAAGAGCAGTAAGAGCAGCCTTTAATCTCGGCACATAACCGTGGTGGTCAGCACCGAGAACATCAATAGCCTTATCAAAGCCACGAGTTACAAGCTTGTCGTAGTGATAAGCAATATCAGGCACAACATAAGTTGGAATACCGTTTGAGCGAACGAGAACGAAATCCTTGTCAGCACCAAATTCAGTAGCCTTGAACCATATGGCACCGTCTTGCTCATAGGTATGTCCTTTTTCCTTGAGAAGCTCAACGATGTTCTTAACAGCACCGCTCTGATGTAAAGTGCTTTCTCTGAACCATCTGTCATACTTTATACGATATTTAAGGAGGTCATTTTCAAGACCTTGAATATTCTTTGGAAGTGCGAAAGCTACAAGAGCCTTTCTGCGTTCTGAGCTTTCAGCATTGACATACTTATCGCCATTTATTTCAGCAAAGTTTTTTGCGTGGTCGATAATATCTTGTCCATGATAAGCGTCCTCAGGAAGCTCTATGCCGTCCTTATAGATTTGAAGATAACGGATTTCGAGAGAGGTAGCAAACTTTTCGATTTGGTTTCCAGCGTCGTTAACATAAAATTCTCTTGAAACATCATAACCCGCTGCGGAAAGAACACTTGCAAGTGAATCTCCCAAAGCACCGCCACGAGCATTACCGATGTGCATAGGACCAGTTGGGTTTGCAGAAACAAATTCTACAAGTATACGCTTGCCTTGACCGAAATCGCTCTTGCCGTAATCAGCACCTTTTTCTTCAATTTCTCTGATGACTGATGTATAGAATTGCTTGCCGTAAAAGAAATTGATAAATCCAGGGCCAGCTATTTCAAAACGGTCGAGGTTAGTTCCTTCAAGCTCAATGTATTTTGTAATTGCCTCAGCTATTGCACGAGGAGCTTTCTTAAATGCACGAGCCGAAACCATAGCTACATTTGAAGCTAAATCGCCGTTAGTTCTGTCGGCTGGAGTTTCGATTGTAAAATTTGGAGTAGGAGCAAGAGGAAGCTCGCCTGCGGACATAGCTCGTCCCATAGCGTCAATAATAGCATTCCTTAATAGGCTGACAGTGTTTCCTGCTGTATCAGACATAATTTATAACATTCCTTTCGGTTGATTAAATTTCTTTTACGGTAAGGTTGAGAGTATTTTTGCTTAATTCGTTGCCATCAACGATTAAGCTATATTGAAGTTCAAGTTCTCCACCATCATCGCTAAGACTATTTGCAATTTTAAATGCAGAAACTTCAAGCAATATATTGCCAAATGGAGTTGGATAATTGCAAGAGTGAGTTTTTCCGATTTCAAGAATCATACCTTCACTCTTACCTTTTATAATAGTAACAACCCCGTCTGGTTTGATTTTTATAGTTGTACGAAGCTTGTTTTTAGTGTCCTCATCTACCTGAATATAAGAGATATAGCGAGTTTCATTTATTTTAACATAAGACGCATTCATCTCAAAATCCATATTGAAAGCTTCACTTTCAACAACCTGTGTTGTTTTAATCTTTAAATTATAATTATTCTCCATAATGCTTCACTTCCTGCACTACTGATTTTATCCCAATTTGAATTTTTTCGCAACATCTTCTATGTCAATATGGCTTACCTGTCCAGAAATATCTCTGCCAAGGAAAATTCCCGCAAGAGTAGAGAAACCTTCTGTTGTATCGCTGACATAAAATTCACATTTGCCCTTAAGATTATCCTCAGAAAGTGAGTTGCTTTCCTTTAATAATGAAGCTGCATAGATAGCAGTTTCTCTGCCAGAGTCTATAAGCCTTACATTAGGCAAAGCCTTAGATATTGCCTCAGCTATTATAGGGTAGTGCGTACAGCCGAGAATAAGAGTATCAATATCTGCATCTCTTAGAGAAGAAAGGTATCTTTCAACTACGAGTGTTACCACTTGGTCATCAGCGGATATAAAACCATTTTCAACAAGCGGTACAAAGAGTGGACAATCCTGCTCATATACATCTATATTAGGATTGATTTTTTTAATTTCTCTTTTATAAGAACCTGTTTTTATAGTTGCAGTTGTGCCAATAACGCCAATTTTCCCATTTTTAGTTGCACGAACAGCCGCAGCGGCAGTAGGAGCAACAACGCCTGTAAATGGTACAGAAAGATTATCACCGATTTCAGGTGCAACAGAGCTTGCTGTGCCACAAGCGGCGATGATTAGCTTGACATTTTTAGTAAGCAAAAATGTGGCGTCCTGCATAGAATATTTTTTGATGGTTTCTCGGCTTCTGTTACCGTAAGGAACACGACCTGTATCACCAAAATAAACTATATTTTCGTTTGGCAATACAGAGAGAAGCTCTCTTACAGCAGTAAGACCACCAAGACCTGAATCGAAAACACCGATTGCCTGTTTAGTCATTTATATTTTCCCATCTTTCATAAAATCGGAATATTTCTTTATCTTTAAATAGAGTTATCTAAAAGTAGGGGCGAACTGTGTTCGCCCGTTCAGCAGCTACTTTCTTTGCGTAAATACAAGTCGATTGTGAGCGGAGATACTTCGTTAGGGAACCCCCTGCGAGTGTTCCCTACGAAAAACATTCCTTTGGAATGTTTTTCTACCCTCCTGCGCTTTAGGAAGCATAAAGAATTTCGCCGTCTGCGGACGGCGACCAAAGGCCCTGCCTTTGGAAACCGCAAGCTTTTGAAAAAGCTTGAGCAAAACTTTTAATTTTGAAATTTAGACGCGAATAACAGGTGTTAATTTCACAAAAAAGTTGAACGCGTCTTGACGGCGGAGGCACTCCGCCTTGAGCAAAACTTTTAATTGTCTTTAGAAAGTAAGTGTAGGAGCGAACTGTGTTCGCCCGTTTGGTAGCTACTGATTTAAGCCATATTTTTATTTAAAGCGAGGTCGATAAGCTCAGCGATAAGCTGTTTACCTTCTTTTCCACAATTAGCCATAAGCTTAGGATACATACTAATTGAAGTAAAGCCCGGAAGTGTGTTAAGCTCGTTGAGAAGAACTCTGCCGTCTTCTGTTACAAAGAAATCAACTCTTGTAAGTCCAGCACAGCCAAAGAGATGATAGGCCTTTTTAGCAGTTTCTCTTACTTTTTCAATAAGCTCATCACTGATTTTTGCAGGAATATAAAGTTCACTGCTTGCACTCTGATATTTTGCCTCATAGTCATAAAATTCCTTTGCAGGTGCAATTTCACCGGGAATTGAAGCGAAAATATCCTCATTTCCGAATACAGCGCATTCAACCTCTTTGCCGATAATATTTTCCTCAAAGAGAATTTTGCTATCCTCTTTTATAGCAATTTCAATAGCGTTGATGAGCTGTTCACGATTTTTAGCTTTATTTACACCAACAGAAGAACCTGCGTTTGCTGGTTTGACAAAGATAGGGTATGCAAGAGCATTTTCAACCTGTTCAATACATTGTTCAGGCGAACGCTTATATTCATATGTATAGAACCATGTGAAATCAGCTTCATCAATTCCGCTGTCACGAAGCATAATGTTTGTAAAAACCTTATCCATACAGCAAGCAGATGCAGCTACGCCACAACCAACATATGGAATCTTGCTAAGCTCAAGAAGACCTTGAACTGTACCGTCTTCACCATTTTTTCCGTGAAGAACAGGGAATACAACATCAAGCTTGATAACCTCACTATGACCGTCACTATTAAGAACAACAAGACCGCCTACTGTTGGAGCAGGAGAGATAAAAGCTTTCTTGTTGTTTGTATCGTTTTCCCATTCACCATTTGCGATTTTATCTGTTGGTGCATTTGTTAAGAACCAGCGACCGTCTTTTGTAATACCTATTGTAACAACATCAAATTTTTCTTTATCGATGCTGTTTATAATATAAGCTGAAGAAAGTCTTGATACCTCATGTTCAGATGAAGCACCACCGAATATTACGGCAATACGCTTTTTGCTCAATGAACTCACTCCTAAAAATGTATTATCTGATATATACTTAGGGTTTTAATTTATTTTATCATAATTTAAAAGTACCTGCAAACTCTATATTAAGAAAGAGCGATTTTTGACATTAGAAATCTAAATTATCTAAAAATTTATTTTGTTTATTTTGCCCAAATTTGCATATAAATTGCTTGTATGCTCGAAAAAGGCTTGATTTTTACGGAAAATAATGTTATTATGTTACCAATTTGTAATTACTTTTACAAATTTATAATTTCGCATATGTATTGTGGTTCGTGGAATTCGCCACGAACAATAGCGAAAAATGCCTTTTTGGCAAGCAGACATTATAAAAGGAGTTTTTCGATGAAAAGAAGTTTAGGAAAATCAGTAACTAAGAAAATTGTTTCTGTTGCAATTGCAGCAGCACTTATTCTTTCAGTTGCTACAACTGGTGTACTTACAACATCAGCTTCTGATAGTACAGGTGTTGGTCTTTCAGCACACGCACTTCAAGCATATAACGAGCATTGGTCATATGTTTGGGGCGGAGCAAGCTATGGGGCAGTTGATTGCTCTGGCTTATTCATTACTTATAACGGTGTAGGTGGCAACAGAACAGACCTTTTAGGCTCATCATCAGAATGGGGCTATGTAGCTGATGGTATTCCAAGAATACATGGTCTTGGACTTCACCAGCCATACCATGTAGGTATCTATATCGGAAGTGGCACAGCTATTGATGCAAGAGATGAAAATTCGGGCGTTGTTTATCACGATGTATATTCAAAGCCATGGGTTGAATGGTTCAAGGTTGCAGGAGTTTCTTATCCTACAACAGGCTGGGTATTGTTTGATGGCGATTCTTTCTACTATGAAAATGGTCAGTATATTGTTAATACATCAAGAACACTCGATGGTGTGACATATTATTTCGATGCTAATGGTGTTTCAAATATTGCACCTCCTTCAAGTGCTTATTCACAGACAGATTACAGCACAGCAACAGCAGCCCCGGCACCAAGTAAGCCAGAGCCAAGCTACGAGGAATCAAGCGAAGAACCTGAGCCAGAGCCAAGCTACGAGGAATCAAGCGAAGAACCTGAGCCAGAGCCAAGCTACGAGGAATCAAGCACAGAACCTGAGCCAGAACCAAGCTATGAGGAATCAAGTGAAGAACCTGAGCCAGAACCAAGCTACGAGGAATCAAGCGAAGAAGTATCTGAGCCAGAATCAAGCGTTGAGGAATCAAGCAAAGAGGAGTCAGAAGTAAGCAAAGAACCTGAAAAGCCTAAGTTTGTAACACTTACAGAGGGCAACATGGACGAAACTATTGCTGATGCAAAGATAACAGAAATTCAGCAAACTCTCGCAAAGCTTGGTTATTATACATATGAAGTAACAGGTTACTATGGTGAAGCAACTACTGCTGCTGTTAAAGATTTCCAGGCAAAAGCAGGAATTGAAGTAACAGGTAATGTTGACGAAGCTACATGGAATGCTATTTTTGCTGATTCAGCTCCAGTAAAGTATAATAGCTATAAGAGTGGCGATTATGATGAGGAACAGACAGGCATTAAGGATATTCAAGATAAGCTTGTTGCTCTTTCATACCTCACAGCAGGTGAATATGAAGAAGGCAAGTTTGATGGAAATACAGTAATTGCAATGCAGCTTTTCCAGAGTGCTAATGAAATAGAGGCAACAGGCGAAGCAGATTTCAATAGCCAACTCGTACTCTTTAGTGGCAGTGCTGTTGAAAATCCAAATGCTGGTGCAGTTATCTATGGTATGAGTGGAAGTGCTGTTACAAAGCTTCAAGAAAGACTCAAGGCACTAAGATATACAACAGATGAGCCAACAGGCATATTTGATGATGCTACATTAAAGGCGGTCAACGCATATCAGAAGAATGCAGGTCTTGAAGTAAGCAATTCACTTTCTGCTGAAGAATTAAAGGTATTTTATTCTGATAAGGCTGTTAAGTCAGAAGATTATGATAATCTTCAAGTAGGTTATAACGGCAGCGATGTTAAGTCACTTGAAGGTGACCTCACAAAGCTTGGCTATTATGAAGGTTCTATAACAGGCGAATTTAACGATGAGCTTGAAACAGCAGTTCAGGATTATCAGAAAGAGAATAAACTCGAAGCAAACGGTGTTGCTGATGATACAGTTCGTAACAGCATCACAAAGAGCATTGCAAGACAAGGCTCAGAGAACGCACAGGGTATCATTACAGATACTGCGTCAGTTGCAAACGAAGCAATGTCAGGACTTGCAACATCTAAGACAGAGAAGCTTTCATTAGAGAAAGAACAGAGTGATAACCACCTTTCTAATGTAAGGAATATGCTCTATATTCTTCTTGGTTTGATTCTTGTTCTTAGCGTTTCTGTTGTAGCCGCAATGGTAAGGTCTAAAAAGCGTATGACAAAAGCTATGAAAAAAGCAGTTGCACAAAGACACGCTAACGACAATATCAGAAAGTTCTAATTAAAATATACACCTTTCAATACAAAAGACGACTGATTGTTAAAAATCAGCCGTCTTTTGTTATATATAAATTTTCTAAAAAAGAAATCAAAAAATCCGAATGTTAAAATAACATTCGGATTTTTTGGTGGGGCATCAGGGACTCGAACCCCGGACCGACCGGTTATGAGCCGGTTGCTCTAACCAACTGAGCTAATGCCCCTTATTCAGTTGATAATGCTTCCAATCAAGCAAGAATTATTATATCACTTAAAGCCTAATTTGTCAAGAAAATTTTTCCGAAATTGAAAAAAATAAATAAATTTTATTTTATAGCTTTTATTACATCACTAAATATGCTATTATATATTTAGTAATAATTCTTAAAATTGGAGGAATTTATAATGTCAAATATTACAGTTTCAGATTCCATCAGATATATTGGTGCAGATGACCTCGATATAGACCTTTTCGAGAGTCAGTATGTAGTTCCTAATGGCATATCCTATAATTCATATGTTATTCTTGATGATAAGATTACTGTTATGGATACCATTGATAAACGCAAAACAGATGAATGGCTTGAAAATCTCGAAAAAGTCCTTGATGGTAAAAAGCCAGATTATCTTGTTGTTCAACACTTAGAGCCAGACCACGCAGCAAGCTTAAAAATTCTTGCAGACAAATATCCAGAAATGAAGCTTGTCGGAAATGTCAAAACCTTTGCAATGATTCCTCAGTTTTTTGATATTGACCTTGAGGATAGAAAGGTAGTAGTAAAAGAGGGTGACGCTCTTAATATTGGTTCTCATACACTCAAGTTTATTATGGCACCTATGGTTCATTGGCCAGAGGTTATGGTCACATACGAAGAAAGTGAGAAAGTTCTTTTCTCAGCTGATGGTTTTGGAAAATTTGGTGCATTAAGCACTGATGAAGATTGGACTTGTGAGGCAAGACGCTATTACTTTAATATTGTCGGTAAGTATGGTTTTCAGGTTCAGGCTCTCCTCAAGAAGGCAGCAGAACTTGATATTCAAATGATATGCCCACTTCATGGACCTATCCTTAAAGAGAATCTTGGATATTATATCAACAAGTATGATATTTGGAGTAGTTATAAGCCAGAAGATGAAGGTATCTTTGTTGCTTATGCTTCAATTCATGGTAATACAGCCGTAGCAGCAAAGCAATTTGCAGAGATGCTAAGAGAAAAGGGTGCAGTTAAGGTTACAGTTTCAGACCTTTCACGCAGTGATATGGCAGAAAATGTCGAAGACGCATTCAGATATAATAAGCTTGTCCTTGCCTCAGCATCATATGATGGAGGAGTATTCCCAGTTATGCAGGATTTCTTGCTCCACTTAAAAGCTAAGAACTATCAGAATCGTACAATTGCGATAATCGAAAATGGTTCATGGGCACCGTCTGCGGCTCGTACAATGAAGGGTATACTTGAAACAATGAAGAACCTTACGGTTTTAGATAATATTGTTACAATCAAGTCAACAGTAAAGCCAGAAACACTTACAGCCCTTGAAACTCTCGCAGATGATATTATAAAAGCATAGTAGAAAATTTTCTTAAATTCAAAAAGCCACAGTTCATAATTGAATTGTGGCTTTAATTAATGTATTTTAGTTTTTTTGAGGAGAATTACGGCTATCAGATAAAGGCTTGTTAAAAGTAATGTGAAATTATATTTTGATTGAAGTAATAACAAAAAGCCAAGTACTGTACAAGGGAATAATATTACAAGAGATAATATAAGCATAGTTCGTTCGGTAGCTTTTTCAGATAGCTTTGATGAGAGGATTAAATATAATGCCTGACCACCATCAAGAGTATCTATTGGCAGAAGATTATATATAAGTAAAAGGATATTAGCTCCTGAAAGAACAATCAGAAAATTATATTTGAAAATAAGATAAAGTGCAAAACATACTGAACCGAAAATTAAGTTTATCATAACTCCACCGAGAGTGATTAAAAGCTCTTGATGAAGAGGACGATTAAATTTTTTGTGGTCAATTATAGCAATATCAAAAAGGCTTATCTTAATTTCTTTCGGAAATGAATTGAAATGCCACATAAAAAATAAATGACCTGATTCGTGCATAAGGGCAGAAAAACAACCAAGCATTACAGTTTGTGAACTATCAAGAAGTATTATTGCTGTCATTACACAGCATAGTGGGATACTTACTATTATAGAGAGATTTCCAAGCTTAATTCTCATAGCTATTTACTATTTTCGGAGGAATTATTGCTTGCTCCGAAGATGGAGAGATTATTATTTTCACCGCTTATATATATAGAATCATAGTAATTTTTTTCATACCAGTTGATTATTCCATTGCAGAAATCACCACCTATTAGCTTGATTACAAGCATAAAAAGCAGAGCAATGCCACAGATTATTAGCTGAATTATAATCAACAGTTGTTTACCAATTACAATTTTCTTTTCTTGAATGGATTCTTCCTCGGTGGGAAGTTCTTCATATTCATCATATAATTCTTGTTTATCGGAATATTCTGTCATTTCATCACCTCGTCCATTTATATATAAATATGCTATTGAAGTAATAAAAATGAGAAAAAATAAAAACTCACAGCCTTAAGCGGTGAGTTTTGGCGGATATGTAATTTTAATCATTGTCTGGAATATCATCAAATGCTTCTTGTGCGTCCTTTATGCCAAACATAACCTCGATAATTGCATCACCAAATTTATTGAACATATATGCCGGAATCATTATGCTATCTTCAATAACTTCTTTTGATGGTATGCAATTTTTGCAGTTTGTGGCGGTTTTATAGCGAACCTCGCCATCGGAATAATCAATTTCAAAGTTTCCGAAAATTAAGCCATAGTTAATCATTGCAAGAAGCTTTGCCATTTGATTTTTATTAGGTTCATCACAATTAAGATTGATTAGTCCATATACCATATATTTATCTTCACGAATATCTATGATAATTTTACATTCTTGCAGACGATTACTAAGGTTGACACCACAACGAATTACATTATTTTCTTTATCGAGAGTATAATGCCATTCATCATCTCTAAGGTATTTTTCTATAGCTGATTTAATTTCATTTAAAGAAGACATAGATAAGTTCACCTCTGTAATATAATATTAAAATTTCATAAAATGTTACCCTATATTTTATCATTAAGCATTATAAAAGTCAAGAAATGAAAAAAGGGCAAGCTTATTAGCCAGCCCTTATTATGCGGTTTATTAAATTCAAATTTTGTCAATAATAGATGTAGTCATCATTGTTATCTGGATTTTCTGTTTGACCACAATATGGGTTATTGATAACATTGTAGCCAAGACCACCAAATGTTCCACCTGTGCTTTGAAAAGTCCCTGGTAAAATTATTTGGTGATTTTTGGGAAAATCATTATCAAGAGGGTCAAACGGAACTCCTGGTAGTTGCTTAATTTTTTTCTTTTTTTCAATCTCGATTTGTTTCTTTCTTTTGTCCATAATTTTCCTCCGATATTCCTAAAGGGATTAGCGGTTTCATTCCGCATAATATATAATTCCCCGAAAATAAGAAAGTATTCGTAGAAGAAATTAAGAATAAAATGTAAAGTTTATCTGAAATTATGACAAGTATACTTGACATATAACATACTTAGTGATAAAATACACATATAGTAAGAAAAATGCCGTCTACAAGATTTTGTAAACGGCAAATTGCTTATTCTTCAGTAGTTTCATTATTCTTTTTGATAAAAACATCTTTTGGAGCACCACAGATAGGGCAAGTCCAATCATCAGGAAGCTCTTCAAAAGGAATAAGAGAATTGTCATATTCATACTTGCATATCTTGCAGGTATAAACATCTCCAGCAGGCTCATTATCAGGAACATAGGTTGGTGCATATTTTGGAGATTTTCCTTTTATAACATCGTGATAGAATTTGTATGTCATAGGTGTTCCGGTGATTTTTTCACTGCCTGCGGTAAGCTCGCCAATGAAGATAGTATGTGTTGTTGTTTCAATAGAATCACGAACCTTGCATAAGAACCAACAGCATATATCTTCCTGAATTACAGGAGCACCCTCACGCAAAATTTTATGGCGGACATTTTGAAGCTTATTGCTTTCACGACCAGAATTAAAGCCTAAAGCACCAATTATTGCACCTGAGGTATTCTCTGAAAGAACAGAAACAGTAAATTCACCCTGCTTTTTGATACATTCATTGGTATAATTTGCGTGATTTATGCTTATAGCAACCATCATTGGAGATGATGTAATCTGAAAGACAGTATTTACTATACAAGCGGTCGGATATTTTTCTCCTTTTACTCCGACAGCATATAATCCATAGGAAAGTGATTGGAGTATTCTATTATTCATAAAAATGCTCAACTCCTTAGTAATAAAGGTGATAAAATTTTATACATTACATATTTTACCACAAAACCTTCTTTATTACAAGAAGTTTTGTATATAATTACAGACAAAATTCATCATAATGTTTGTATAATAAATTTATTGAAATAGCTTGATTATACAAAGAATTATGCCATAGATTACAGACGCAACTGTGCCATAAACTATTACAGGACCTGCGATTATAAACATTTTCGCACCTAAGCCGAGAACATAACCCTCACTTTTAAATTCTATTGCTGGTGAAACAACAGCATTAGAAAAACCAGTTATAGGAACTATACTACCTGCACCTGCAAATCTTGCGAGGTCATCATATACTCCGATAACAGTGAGAAATGCACCAAGGAAAATTAGCGTTGAGCTTGTTGCGGCTCGGGAATCAATTTCTTGCAAGCCAAAACTTCGATACATTAAAAATAGGCTGTGTCCTATGGTGCATATAGCACCGCCGACCAGAAAAGCACAGCTGCAATCCTTGAGCAATGAACTATTTTTGGATGCTTTATCGGTCATATTTGAATATTCAGTTTTAGTAACCCTCATAGAAAGATACTCCTCTCAAAAAGAATGTTAGTGTTATTCAACAAATAGCCTTTATAACCTATATTTTCCCCGAAAAAGCTCTTTATATTCGCAAAAAAATGTAGTATAATAAAATGTACGCTTTGAGTGGTGTATTTAAAATTTTTAAGATTAAATTGATTGTATGCTGAAATATACTTTTATTTGATATAAAATAGAAATTTAATTGAATATATTTGGTGGTATTTTAATTGAGTAAAATTGTTTATCTTGATAATAGTGCAACAACAGTTGTCTGTGAGGAGGCCGCTAAGAAAGCCTACTATATTATGACTGAAAAATATGGAAATCCTTCGTCACTTCATACACTTGGCTTTGAGGCGGCTAAGGAGCTTGAGGCGGCAAGAGATGTTATTGCAGGTTCTCTCAGCGTTTCGCCAACAGAGATTTTCTTTACCTCAGGTGGAACAGAGAGCAATAATACAGCTGTTTTTGGAGCAGTTAATGCACTTAAACGCAGAGGAAACAGAATCGTTACAACGGCAATAGAACATTCTTCGGTTGTAGAAGCTGCCGAAAAGCTTAAAAAGGACGGTTATGAGGTTATATTCCTTGAGCCTGATGAATCTGGTGTTATTCCAAAAGAAAAATTTATTAATGCTATAAATTCTGATACAATTTTAGTCAGCGTTATGGCGGTTAATAATGAAACAGGTATTATCCAACCTATAAAATTGGTCAGCAATATAATAAGCAAGAGCGGTTCGCCTGCTTTATTTCATTGTGACGCTGTTCAGGCTTTTGGAAAGGTTAATTTGAAGCCTCAAAAGCTTGGCGTTGATTTGATGTCTATAAGCTCACATAAGATACATGGTCCGAAAGGTGTGGGAGCTTTATATATCAGAAAGGGTGCAAGAATTGTACCTTTACACTATGGTGGAGAACAAGAAAGAAAAATTCGCCCTGGTACAGAATCACTTCCTTTGATTTGTGCATTTGCTGAGGCTGTAAAGGCTTTGCCGAATATTGATGACCAGCATGAAAAGATTGAAGAACTTTGGAATTATTGCAAAGAAAAGGTTTTAGAAATTCCGAATGTATATATAAATTCTCCGGACGGAGTTTTGCCGTATATATTGAATATATCAGCCGTTGGAGTTCGCTCGGAAACAATGTTGCATTATCTTGCTGAGAGCGGAATATATGTTTCGAGCGGTTCAGCTTGTGCTAAGGGCAAAAAAAGCCATGTACTGACGGCAATGGGTTTATCTCCTGAAAGGATAGATTCTGCTATAAGAATCAGCTTTTCAAAATTTAATACAAAAGATGATATTGATATATTTGCAGAAAAACTTGCTGAGGGAATGAAAAATCTCGCAAAATCAAGATGAATAAGGGGTATTTTATGAAAGAAACAATACTTATTAAGGTTGGAGAAATAGCTTTAAAAGGTCTTAACAGAAGAAGCTTTGAAGATGTTCTCATAAAAAATATTAAACGCAGAGTTAATTGTATAACTCCTTGCGAAGTTAAAATTGCACAATCTACAATAGCTGTAACACCATATAAAGATGATGTTGATTTTGATGAGATTGAGGAATGTATATCTAAAATCTTTGGTATAGCGACATATTCAAGAGCTTGTATCGCTGAAAAGAATATGGAATCTATTCTTAGCTGTGCTAAGGAATATCTTGCTGAAACACTTAATGAGATAAATTCCTTTAAGGTTGAATCTAAGCGCTCGGATAAGAAATTCCCTTTGACATCACCTGAAATAAGTCGAGAGGTTGGCGGTTTTCTTGCAGAGGAATTTCCACATCTGATAGTTGATGTACATAATCCTGATTTGGTTGTGACAGTAGAAGTTCGTGATTATGCGGCGTTTATTCGTGGAGCAGCTAAAAAGGGTGCTGGCGGAATACCTGTCGGAACAGGCGGAAATGCGGTTATACTTATTTCTGGTGGTATAGATTCTCCGGTTGCGGCTTGGACTATGGCTAAGAGAGGTCTTTCACTTACAGCTGTTCATTTTGCAAGCCCTCCATATACAAGCGAAAGAGCAGAAGATAAGGTTGTAAGACTACTTAAAAAGGTATCTGAATATAGTGGTCGTATGCAGATGTATACAGTTCCGTTTACTAAGATTCAGGAACAAATCAAAGATAATTGTCCTGAGGAACTTTTCACTATAATAATGCGTAGATTTATGATGCAGATTTCTGAGAGGATTGCAAGAGAGAAAAACTGCGGTGCTTTGATTACAGGTGAAAGTCTTGGTCAGGTAGCAAGTCAGACTATTGGTGCAATAGGCTGTACTGATGAGGCTTGCAGACTTCCTGTTTTCAGACCGCTTATAGGTATGGATAAGGAAGAAATCATTGAGATTTCGAGAAAGATTGATACTTTCGATATTTCAATAGAGCCGTTTGAAGATTGCTGTACGGTATTTACACCAAAGCACCCAAGAACTAAGCCTGTACTTAAGTATGTTGTAGAGGCACAAAATAAGCTTCCTGTTGATGAATTGATTGATGAGGCTGTTAAGAATGTAAAAGTTACAGAGATTTCTTTCTGATAGTTGAGATTTGTTGTGGCTGAAAGGAGTTCTAAAAATGAATGCTGAAATTTATCTTTTAAGAGGTGGAAATGCTTCGTCAGCCTGTGGAACAGAGGATTTTAACAGACAGATGAAGGTTCTTGCTGAACATAATGTCTGTGTTCTTTATAAAACTGCTGTTGATAATAGCGAGAGCAGTTTGAAAGAAGCTTTAAAGCTTTCGCTTACTGATGATGAGGGTATAGATGTTGTAGTTGTAGCTGATGCTATTGAAGAAAGCACAAGGCAAAATGCAGAGGATTTTTTTGCAGTCTTTGGAGTTAAGAAAAAAGATGTAAGAAAAATTTCTGTTGAATTTGATATATCTGCATCTGAGGCAAAAGATAATGATAAAGAAATTGAAATAGGCAGTCATTCAGAAAAGAATAGTTCTGAAGCTGAAAAGAAAAATGTAAATGTTTATTCTGCAAGAGTAGGCGGTAAAAATGGAGTTAAGATGATAATTCTTCCAAAGGCAGAATCAGCAGAGGTTGAATTTTCAGATTTACTTTATGGTGCTATATATAATTCTTGCATAAAAAATAATCAAAAGAGAGCATGGTGGAAAAACTTTATTCCAATAAAAGGAGATAAGCCACTTGAGATTGTAAGAAAATCTATTCTTATGCTTGCTATTGCGACATTTTTGGTTTCAGGTACATTGCTCTTTAATGAGCTTGTTATTAAGCCTGCGGTTGCAGATAAAACTAAAAGCGAAGTTAAGGACTTATTAACAGAGGCCACTGGTGGCGGTGATAGCGATGACGATGATTATAATGCTGTTGCACCAAAGCGAAAGAAAATTGTCATAGGTGAAAGTGAAATTTTACCAGACTTTGAAAAGCTTCTTAACGAAAATAAGGATACTGTTGGTTGGATTAAGATTCCTAATACACAGATTGACTATGTTGTTTGCCAGTCACAAGACCCTGAACAGCCAGAATACTATTTGAAGCGTGATTTCTACGGAAATTACAGCGACTACGGAACAATCTTCCTTGATTACAGAAGTCCACTCGATGCAAAGAATCTTATTCTACACGGACATCATATGAATGACGGAAGAATGTTTGCAAATTTACTTTACTATCAGGATATTAATTTCTATAAGGAAAATCCTGCCTTTACATTTAATACTATATACGAAAAGGCAAAGTGGAAAATTATTTCTATATATAAGACTAATACACTCGAAAGTCAGGGTGAGTTTTTCAATTATCTGAGAGGAACTTTTGAAACAGAATCCGACTTTATGAACTATATATATCAGGTTCGTGCAAGGTCTATTATAGATTGCCCTGTTGATGTTAATGAAGATGATACACTTGTAACTCTTTCAACCTGTGCTTATGATTTTGACCAGTTCAGGTTTGTTGTTGTTGCAAGGCGTGTTCGTGAGGGTGAAACAGCAAAGGTAGATACATCAACAGCTAAAATGGCATCTAATCCTGTTTATCCTGATTGCTGGTATGAGGCATATGGTGGCAAGAAGCCTGTTTTGACAAGCTTTGAGGAGGCTCTTGCTGCAAAGCAGATTACTTGGTATAATAATCCTCATAAGAAGAAATGGAATGCATCAGAAGCTCAAAAGGAAGCCACTAAGAAGGCAGAAGAACAAAAGAAGAAAGAGGAAGAAGCCTCGAAGGCTGCTGAAAAAGCAAGCAAGCTTAAAAGTGCAAAGGCTGAGCTTGAAAGTGCAAATTCATATCTTGATGTAGCAAAAGAAAATTATAATATTGCCAATGAAATGTATTCTGATATAAAATTATTGGCAAATTCTGCAAAAGAGGCATCAGCTACCGCATATAATAATGCAAGCAAGGGTATCCCTAAGGCCAAGTCTGAGAGTGCAATAAATCGTCTTATTAAAGATATGAACAATGCGAAAGCTCTGAATAATCAAGTTATAGCTACTGATATGAGCAAATGGAAAGATGCTATTGATAGGCAATGTGATGGTGTAATAGAATATGTAAATGCTGCTTTGAAATATTCTACATATAAAACTATAAAAACTGAGGCGGCAGCCTTAAAGAAAAGTGCAGAGGATTATAAGAAAAAAATCCAAAGTATTATTGATGGTTTGGAAAAGCTTATTGCAAGTGCAAAAGATAGGAACAGTAAGCTTGATAATATGATTGATAAGGGTAATGCAGCTATTAAAAAGCTTAAAGCACAAGAAAGCAGTAAGCCAAAACCAAGCAGCAGTAAACCAGAGCCAAGCAGCAGTGAGCCTGAACCAAGCAGTAAACCAGAGCCAAGCAGCAGTGAGCCTGAATCGAGTAAGGAACCCGAATTAAGTATAGAGCCTGAGCCAGAATCAAGTATGGAAGAAACGACACATCCAGAAGAGCAGACCGCATAAAGAGGCAGCCTAATATAGAGTAACGGAGAGATTTATTATGGATTACGAACTTATATATTACACCGCAGGAAGAACTGCTGAGGTAGAGCGTGTTCTTGATAAGAACCTTTCTCAGATGGGGCTTTCACATTCGGCAGGTGAGGCGGCAACTACTACATCTGAACTTGCTAATGCACTTGCGAAAAAGTTGAAGAAAAGCCAGCTTATATTTGTTATTGGTGGTCTTAATAATGGTTATGATAGTACAGATAAGATCCTTTCTAAGATTCTTGTGACTAATGATTCTAATGTATTTTCTAAGCGTGTTGACGGGGAGAAAAACAGTGGATATATTATTAGGGCAATAGGTCAGACTATTGTTATTTTGCCTGATGAACCTGATGAGGTTTCTAATATATTAAAAAATGGAATTATATCAGATTTGGCAATAACATATTCTTTGAAAACACCTAAAGAAGAAACAAATAATGTAGATGACATTATGCAAAATCTTGATGAAAGCCTTTCGGGGGTTCAAAGGGTAAGATTGATTTCTGCTCCGCCTAAACCTAAGCTTTATAAGCGTAGCCGTAGAGCAAAGGTTATTATTGGGGTGTTGATTGCATTGGGAGCGGTTCTTGCTATAGCTGCCACAGCTGTTGCAGCTATTTACTATTTCATTCCATATTCAACAAATGTTTAATATACAGGAAAGAGGTAAAGTCTATTTCAGGCTTTACCTCTTTTCTTATAGGAAATGGGTCTATTAGAAAGAAAATATTTTATTGTGATAGCTAATAATCTTAAAAAATATTAAATTCAAGATTTTCGCTAAAATTGGAATTTCAGGGAACCCCCTGCGAGGGTTCCCTACGAAAAACATTCCACTGGAATGTTTTTCTACCCTCCTGCGCTTTATGGAGTATAAAGTATTTCGCTCTCTGCGGAGAGCGACAAGGGCGTTGCCCTTGACCTATGAGCCTTTAAAAAGGCTCAAGCGAAACTTTTAAGTGTCTTACGGAAGTTTGTTAATTCATTGGCAGTTTCGTCAGACGCATGAAAAGTCTAATCTACTATGAGCGAAAATTTTAATTTATTATATCAGCGTTACAAAATTGCTATTTACATAGCCTTGAAGTCCATTGTAGTTTATGAGATACCACGGGCCATCTGTGCCTAAAATTGTAAGAATTGCACCACGAGGTGCCTGACCGATAACTTGAGCATTGATTGATGGTTGATTTCTTATATTTAGAGCAGTGTTTTGCGTTGTAACTCTGCCTTGACGGGGAACGCTTGGCTCTTCTTCAATTACACCGAGAAAATCAGTTACTGATGTGGATAAATTTTCGGCTATGGCGGAAATGTTATCACGAATCCATTGTGCCTCTTCCGGATTATCATGATAGCCTACTTCAATAAGAATAGCAGGTGCTTTCGTTCGAACAATTTCTGCAAGTGATGTTGTAGGAATTGTTTTTACAAGTTCAGGATATGGATAAATTAACTTATAGTTATTTGCAAAGATTGTTGCGGCTCGAGTTCCTTGACTACTTGCTGCCGAGTAATATATGTCAGCTCCTTTGACGTTGCCAGCGTTTGATGGAGGAGCGGCATTTGAATGTATGGCAAGATGAAGATTATAGTTTCCTGCGTTAGATTGTGCAATAGCCTGAGAAAGAGTTTGTTCGGGACTATTTCTGCCCACCTCTATCCCACTTGAGGTTAGAATAGGAACCATTTCATCAGCAATTAAATTCATATAATATTCTTCGTTTCCGCCATTTACATAGGGATTGTATTCTTGAAGTGACGGACTTAGAAAAACACTTGGCATAAAATCTCTCCTTTAATCTTATAAACTATAATATAAATATTATCCTGAAATGTTTATTATTCTATTTTTGAGAGGATTTCAGCAGAGCTTTTATTATGTGGTCGTATAAAACGATGCAATTCGTGCAAATCGGCTTCACTTTTTATATGATTAAGTTTTTCTGAACAGTCAAAGCTTGCTCGAAAGCCTAATTCCTTGATTATATCTGGAGAATTTTTAGAAATTGCACCATATGGATAGGTAAAAGCTGTTGGAGTTATGTTTAATTCAGCTTTCATTCTTTCGTTAAATTTTTTCAAATCTTCTGAAAGATTTTTCCGATATTCTTCATCGGATTCGCCAATTTTTTGGCTTGCTCCAACTCTGCCTATTGATGCGTGCATATTATATGTATGGTTTTGGATTTCTACCAAGCCTGAATCTAACATTTCACGAAGCGTATTCCAATCGGCTTGTGCATAGGCTGGGTTTTTATCGCCATTTTTGCTGTATTCATCAATACACTTTCCAATAGGAGAAAGAATCATTTTTGCATTATATTTTTTTAATAATGGAAAAGCATAGGTATAGTTATTAAGGCAACCATCATCGAAAGTTATCATAATTGGCTTTTCAGGAAGGGCTTTGCCATTATCAAAATATTCAAGCAAATCGGCAACAACGATTGTTTCATAGCCATTTTCTTTTATATATTTTAGGTCGGATTCAAATTCATCGGGGGATATTACATATTTGTTTTGTGCAGAGGTAGATTTTCTTATTCCGTGATACATAAGTATGGGTAATTTGATTTCTTTATCAGATGATGTAGATGCTGCAAGACTGGCTGGTTTTGAATCAACAAAAATACATATAGTTATTGCACTTATAATGCAAATTGCAAGAACAACTGGTAAAATTAAATGTTTTAATCTTAATGATATAAACATAGGATATACGCTCCTTGGCTATGTTGTTAAAAGTATATTCAAAGGAAAAAGCTATTATGATTTTTTGGTAAAATAAAAAATTAGAAAAATTTACGAAAAAGACTTTACAAATTGAAATTTATATGATATATTATAAAAGAAATCAGTAATGATTATCATTTTTAGAGGTCTAGTTATGAATCGTACAAATTATAGTGCCAAGCGTGAAGCTATATACAGTGCAATATGCTCAACAACAACTCACCCTGACGCAGAATGGATTTATAATAAGGTTCGGGCTGATTTTCCAAATATTAGTCTTGGAACAGTTTATCGTAATTTGGTTATGCTAAGGAATGAGGGGAAAATTATTTCTCTCGGGGTAGTTAAGGGCTGTGAACGCTTTGACGGAAATGTTCGTGAACATTCGCATTTTATATGCACTGAATGTGGAAGAATAATTGATGTCAGCAGAAACTTTGCTGTGCATATAAGCAATCTTGATGAGCTTGTTCAGAAAGAGCTTGGTGTAAAAGTAGAAAGTCACGACCTTGCTTTTTACGGGAAATGTGATTTGTGCATAGAAGGTCAAGAAAATTAGCGTTCATTATCCAGAAGGATATAAAAACAAATTATAAAATTGGAGGTAATTTAATATGAAAAAGTTTGTATGTCAGGTATGCGGTTATGTTTACACAGGTGATGAGGCTCCAGAGCAATGCCCAGTATGTAAAGCACCTAAGGAAAAGTTTAAAGAGGTTAAGGGCGAGGCTTCTTATGCAACAGTTCACGAGGTTGGCTGTGCTAAGGGCGTAGACAAGGTTATTTATGATGACCTCGTTGCTAACTTTAACGGCGAATGCTCAGAGGTTGGTATGTATCTTGCAATGTCAAGAGTTGCTGACAGAGAGGGCTATCCTGAAATCGCAGAAGCTTTCAAGAGATATGCTTTTGAAGAAGCAGAACACGCAGCAAAGTTTGCAGAGCTTCTCGGTGAAGTTGTAACAGACAGCACAAAGAAAAACCTTGAAATGCGTGTAGACGCTGAGGCTGGTGCTTGTGCAGGAAAATTTGAGCTTGCTAAGCTTGCTAAGGCTCAAAACCTTGATGCTATCCACGATACAGTTCACGAGATGGCTAAGGACGAGGCAAGACACGGTGCAGGTTTTGCAGGACTTCTCAAGAGATATTTCGGCGAATAATTTAATATTAAACTAATTTGGGTTGGCACATATTGTGTCAACCCATTTTTTATGACTCTAAAACATTAAAAATTTACAATTTTGTTACTTTCACTTATTTTAACGAAACTTGTTAAAATATATTGACGTATTCTAACAAGTGTGATATTATAAATTTATACAAATGTAAACTTATATAGAAAGGAAAAAACCAATGATATAATATATTTTTATAGGCTTGACTATGGTAATGCTTTATCTAATGAGAAAGTAGTTATTTTTAGAACTTGTAATGCAGGAGAGAGGAACTTCTGCAAAAAATATGGTGATTATTGGAAAAAAATTTTATCATTTGGGCTTTGATGGAGGCACTGGAAATTGTTTGTTGAGGGGTGGAGGAGGTTTGACATTATAATGATTGTAAAAAATATAAAAAAGATTTGTGCTGTTATTATAATATTGATATTTATATCAGTTAGTACGTTTTTAATTGATAGCTGTTTAGCTGAAGATAATAAATCTCCAATATTTTCTTTTCCATATGCACATATAAATGATGGTGGCTCGGTTTGCTATTTGGGATTGGGCTATCAAATTATCAAATGGAAAACTTATTCTGAAGATTTGAAGTTTTATAATGTTGGTGTTGAAAAACACTATATTTTTGGAATAAATTTATATCCAGAAAATCCTAATATTCCATTGTTGAAAGAAAAAATATAAGGAGGACTTTCTATGAGTAAAAAAGTAATTACAATCTTGCTGATGTCTGCTTTAGTACTTTCTCTTGCTTGTGGCTGTAAAAACAATAATACTGAAAGCACAAGCAGTACAGCTTCTAAAACTGAGAGTTCTGTAAGCTCAAGCACAGAAAGTAGTAAGCAAAATGAATCAAAAACAGAGAGCAGTAAGCAAAGCGAAGCAAGCACTGATAAAGACTACGAAGAAATGATGAGCTATGTAAATAAGCTTTCACCTGAGCTTACAGATGAACAAGTACATGAAATTATGGGAAAACCTGATGAAGAATTTGGCTCCGGAATAAACTATGAAGTATATAAATTTGGAAGATATACTGTGAAAATAATAAATTTTAATTCTTGTGTTATTATATGTGATAGCGAAACTGGTGAAACTACTAAAATATATTAAATAAATGAACGAAAATATATAATATAACAATCTAAATAAATTATAAACTATAAATTATGTGAAAACTGCCAAAAACAAAAAAAGCTATTGACTTTTTAAGACCACTGGTATATACTAACACTTGTAAACAGCAATGGCGCTGTAGAACGACAAAAGGTTCTACAGCGTCATTTTTTATTCAGAAAAAACTTACAAAGGATAGGTGTTGAGTAATGTCAAGTGTACCTGAGATGTTTGGAAGTCTTGTTTTCAACGACTCTACTATGAAAGAAAGATTGCCTAAAGATATTTATAAGGCATTCAAAAAGACTATTGATGAGGGAAAACCTCTTGATTTGACTATCGCAAATGCAGTTGCTAATGCTATGAAGGATTGGGCAGTAGAAAAGGGTGCAACCCATTACACACACTGGTTCCAGCCTATGACTGGCATTACTGCTGAAAAGCATGATAGCTTTATCTCTCCTGTTGGCGATAAGGTTATTATGGAATTCTCTGGCAAGGAACTTATCAAGGGCGAGCCTGACGCTTCAAGCTTCCCATCAGGCGGTATCCGTGCTACTTTTGAGGCAAGAGGATATACAGCTTGGGACCCTACTTCATATGCATTTATTAAAGACGGTTCACTTTGCATTCCAACAGCTTTTTGCTCATATACTGGTGAAGTTCTTGATAAGAAAACACCACTTCTCCGTTCTATGGAGGCTATCAATACACAGGCTCTTAGAATTCTTAGACTTTTCGGCAACACAGAGGCTAAGAGAGTTATTACAACAGTTGGTCCTGAGCAGGAATACTTCCTCATTGATAAGGAAATGTATAAAAAGCGTAAAGACCTTATCTACTGCGGAAGAACACTTTTCGGTGCAAGACCTCCTAAGGGTCAGGAGCTTGAAGACCATTACTTCGGCGTAATTAAGCCAAGAGTTTCTGCTTATATGAAGGAGCTTGATGAAGAGCTTTGGAAGCTTGGCATTCTTGCTAAAACAAAGCATAACGAAGTTGCTCCTGCACAGCACGAGCTTGCTCCTATTTTTACTACATCAAATGTTGCAACTGACCACAATCAGCTTACAATGGAGATGATGAAGAAGGTTGCTGACCGTCATGGTCTTGTTTGCTTGCTCCACGAGAAGCCATTCGCAGGCGTAAACGGAAGTGGTAAGCACAATAACTGGTCAATGTCCACAGACCTCGGAGAGAACCTCCTCGAGCCGGGCAAGAAGCCAAGCGAAAACAAGCAGTTCCTTCTCTTCCTTGCAGCTGTTATCAAGGGTGTTGATGAATATCAGGACCTCCTCAGAATTTCTGTTGCAAGTGCAGGCAATGACCACCGTCTTGGTGCTAACGAGGCTCCTCCTGCTATTATTTCTATCTTCCTCGGTGACGAACTCAAAGATATTCTTGATGCTATCGAAACAGGTACAGAATACCATGCACAGGGTAGAGCTATTATGGACACTAAGGTTGCTGTTCTCCCTAACTTCTATAAGGATACAACAGACCGTAACAGAACTTCACCATTCGCATTTACAGGCAATAAGTTTGAATTCAGAATGGCTGGTTCAGCTGAAAACATCGGCTGCCCTAACGAAATGCTTAACACAATCGTAGCAGAAGAACTTGAGCAGTTCGCAGATGTTCTCGAGAAGGCAGACGATTTTGATAAGGCTGTTATTGATGTTATCAGAAAGACATATCAAGAGCATAAGAGAATCGTATTCAACGGCGATAACTACTCTGATGAGTGGCTTGAAGAGGCAGAAAGAAGAGGTCTTTATAACCTCAGATCTATGCCAGAGGCTATGCCTCATTATGTTGCTGAGAAGAACCTCAAGCTCTTCAAGAAGCACGGAATCTTTACTGAGGCAGAGGTTCGTGCAAGATATGAAATTCAGCTCGAGAACTACTCTAAGATTATCAACATTGAAGCTCTTACAACACTTGATATGGCTAAGAAGGATATCGTTCCTGCTGTTGTTAAGTATTTGAAGCTTCTTGCTGATTCTGCAAGTGTAATGAAATCTATTGACAGCGATATTTGCACTTGTGCAGAAACAGAGCTTCTTAAAAAGCTTTCTGCACTTCTCACAGACTTTACTAAGAAGATTGATGTTCTTGATAAGGCTGTTGTTGGTGCTAAGGATTACACAGATGTTCAGGAGCTTGCTAACTACTATAGAAATTCTGTATTTGCGGCAATGCAGGAGCTTAGAGCAGTAGCTGATGAGATGGAATCAAATATGTCTGCTGAATACTGGCCATATCCATCATACGGAAAGTTGCTTTTCAGCGTCTGATTTAGAGCTACATATAAAAGGGATAAAAGGGGTAACTCTATATAAATGAGATGATAAAATGCGGAGTTCTTGCTACCGCATTTTATTATACAATATTTTGAGATTTTTAATATTTAAAAGTTTTAAAAATGAGAGGGGAAATAGATTATGGGCGAATATTCTGCTGTAAATACCATATGGGTATTAGTTGGTGCGGCACTTGTTTTTTTCATGCAGGCAGGCTTCGCAATGGTCGAAACAGGTTTCACAAGGGCTAAAAATGCTGGTAACATCATTATGAAAAACTTGATGGATTTCTGTATCGGCACACCACTTTATTGGCTGGTTGGTTTCGGAATAATGTTTGGAACATCTTCAGCATTTTTCGGAAACATTGACCTCTTTGCGGTAGGAGGTTACAGCGGTGCATATGATAGCATACTTCCTGACGGAGTTCCGTTATATGCATATATGATTTTCCAGACAGTTTTCTGTGCAACATCAGCAACAATCGTTTCTGGTGCTATGGCAGAAAGAACTAAGTTCAGTGCTTATTGCGTATATTCAGCAATTATCAGCTTGATTATTTATCCGATTTCAGGACACTGGATTTGGGGCGGTGGCTGGCTTGCACAGCTTGGTTTCCACGATTTCGCAGGCTCTACAACAGTTCATATGGTTGGCGGTGTTGCAGCACTTGTTGGTGCAATCTTCCTCGGACCTCGTATCGGTAAGTATGGCAAAGACGGCAAGCCAAGAGCAATTCCAGGTCATAGCTTGACACTTGGTGCTTTGGGTGTATTCATTCTTTGGTTCTGCTGGTTCGGATTTAATGGTGCTTCAACTGTTTCTATGACAGGTGATGACACAATCGCAAATGCAGGTTTGGTTTTCTATACAACTAACCTTTGCACAGCAGTTTCTACACTCACAGTTATGTTTATTACTTGGGTTAAGTATAAGAAACCTGATGTTTCTATGACACTGAATGGTTCTCTTGCAGGACTTGTTGCTATTACTGCTGGTTGTGATACAGTTGAGCCTTGGGCTGCTGCTGTTATCGGTGTAATTGCAGGTTTCGTAGTAGTATTTGGTATTGAATTTATTGATAAGGTTTGCAAGATTGATGACCCTGTTGGTGCAGTTGGTGTTCACGGAATGTGCGGCTTTGTTGGAACAATCTGTGTAGGTATTTTCTCTAATGGCTATGGCACAAAGGGCAAGGGTCTTATATATGGTGAATTTGAATGTTTAGGCATTCAAACACTCGGTGCTGTGGTAGTTGCACTTTATGTAGCAGTTGCTATGACAATCGTATTCTTTGTAATCAAGCATACAATGGGACTTCGTGCTTCAAGAGAAGAAGAAATCAAGGGTCTTGATATTACAGAGCATGGCTTGGTAAGCTCTTATGCAGACTTTATGCCAAATGTATCTTCTGTTGCTCTTGATGATACAGACGCTGATGTTGGTGAAGTTCCTGTTAATGAGGCTGTTCCTGTACAGGTTGCATTTACTCCTAAGGAAAAGAACACAGTCACAGCCTCTGATGTTAAGCTTTCTAAGATTGATATTGTTCTCAAGCAATCTAAGTTTGAAGACCTGAAGAATGCACTTAATGAAATCGGTGTAACAGGTATGACAGTAACTCAGGTTCTCGGCTGTGGCGTACAGAAGGGTAAAACTGAATACTATCGTGGTGTTGAGGTTGAGATGAACCTTCTTCCTAAGGTTCAGGTTGAAATCGTTGTTTGCAAGGTTCCGGTTAAGGCTGTTATTGATGCGGCAGTAAAGGCACTTTATACTGGACATATTGGCGATGGTAAGATTTTCGTATATGATGTTGAAGATGTTGTTAAGGTAAGAACTGGTGAAACAGGTTGCGACGCACTTCAAGGTGAAGACGATATTTGATTATCGCATTTAGGGTACTTACATATACTTTCTGAATAAATATGCGGCAAGCTTGCTCTTGGGTTATTACTCAAGGGCAAGCTTCATTTTTGCAGAAAATTCTGTAAAATATTTTTTTAAAAGACTTGACTTTTTATTGATGGTTTGATATAATATCATTCGTTGACAAGAAATGTCAAAAAAGTTGATATTTGCGAGTGTGCTGGAATTGGCAGACAGGCACGTTTGAGGGGCGTGTGTTTTACGACGTACGGGTTCAAGTCCCGTCACTCGCACCAGATTATTACGGTGGTTTTGAAAAATCACCGTATTTTTTGTTATAGTATGTATCAGAATTTTCAGATATTAGGCAAATGAAGAAATATATTCTATAGGATTTGAATGATGTTAAGTACTTGATTATTAAAGTAATTTTGGAAATCCTGTTGTGTTTATGGGAACTGAAACCAATCGTTTGAAAATGCTGTTTATTTTTCCAACAAAATGAGGAAGAGAAATTGGTAAACAATTGATACAATATGATATTCGGAATTATGAAATTCAAGAGGCTGCTATCAACGAAAAGAATATATAAGAAGTTGGATTTTATAAGCATTTAGGCTTTGAAATATATAAACTAACTGATTGTGATAAGGAAGGAAAATCTTAATTAATAAAAATTTGTAAAATTATTTTAAAAAGTTCTTGACAATTAAAATACTTTTTGATATAATACTACTTGTTGAAAAGACAAATTGATATTTGCGAGTGTGCTGGAATTGGCAGACAGGCACGTTTGAGGGGCGTGTGTTTTACGACGTACGGGTTCAAGTCCCGTCACTCGCACCAAATTTATGAAGTCCGTTGCATAAGCAACGGGCTTTTTCGTCAATAAATTTTTATTTGGAGAAAACAAATATGAATCAATCAGAAAGACAACTATATTTAATAGACGCACTTCTTGGTGAACAACCTATGGGCAAAGGTGCTTTTATACCTCAGGGGGAAACTGAGCGTTGGAATTTTCTTCGTTCGCTTTTTAATATCCGTATGCCTAAGAGAGCAAGTGAGAAATTTATTGAAATTCAGAACGAATTTTTGCAAGAAGAAATCCGCAAAAAGGGTATAACTGATATTTCTGAGCTTGAGCCTATAATTGATGATATTTACCTATGGAAAGGTGACATAACAACTCTTAAATGTGGTGCAATCGTAAATGCTGCAAATTCTGAGCTGCTTGGTTGCTTTAATCCTAATCATTTATGTATTGATAATACAATTCATACTTATGCGGGAATACAGCTAAGGCTTGAATGTAATGATATTATGAAAGCTCAAGGACACAGTGAACCAATAGGAAAAGCAAAGATTACATCTGCTTATAATCTTCCAAGTAAATATATTATTCATACTGTTGGACCGATGATTTTTAATAAGGTTATGAAGAAGGATTGTGACGCACTTGAAAACTGTTATCGTTCTTGCCTATCGCTTGCTGATGAATATGATGTAAACAGCATTGCGTTTTGCTGTATTTCTACAGGTGAATTTAAATTTCCTAATAATATAGCCGCAGAGCTTGCAGTGAGAAGTGTAAAAAGATATAAGCAAGAAACAGGCAGTAAGATTAAAGTTATTTTTAATGTATTTAGGGAAAATGATAATCAAATTTATAAAAAATTACTTGAAGAATAAATGGAGGTTAAGGCTATGAATGAAACTATAAAAAATATGATTGAGAGAAGAAGCATCAGAAAATATACCTCTGAGCCAGTTCCACAAGAGATTATTGATGAAATAGTTGAGGCTGGAACATATGCCGCAACAGGCAGAAATGCTCAATCGCCAATTATTATTGAGGTTACTAACAAGGAATTAAGAGATAGGCTTTCTGCTCTTAATGCAAAGATTATGGGTAAAGAGGAAGGTTTTGACCCATTTTATGGTGCAAATACAGTTTTGATTGTTCTTGCAGATAAATCAAAACCTACTTATCTTTATGACGGCTCTCTTGTTATGGGAAATCTTATGCTTGCTGCCCATTCGCTTGGAATTGGTAGCTGTTGGATTCATAGAGCAAAAGAAGAATTTGTGATGCCAGAGGGTAAGGAAATTCTTAAACAGCTTGGCATAGAGGGCGATTATGAGGGCATAGGACACTGCATTTTAGGTTATGCCGATGGCGAGATACCAAAGCCACATAAACGCAAGGATTCTTATGTTTATAAGATAAAATAAGTTATAAAAGACTTCATATACACAGTGTTTTTATGGACAATTCCATATTAAATACTGTGTATTTTTATGTTCAATTTTGCCATTTATGTATTATAAATTTATTGTAACTTGACTTTTGTGTACTGGGTGATTATTATATATTTTATAGGAGAATTATTTATTGTTATTATTTTAGCTTAATAGCCTTTACTTTTAGGGGGATTTAATATAAACTCTGGCTACTTTTGTGTCATTTTATAATGGCTTTTAAAGTGATATTTCTATTTCTGTCGAGGGCAGTTTTAATATAATTAAAATTAAAACGGAGGTCTAAAGTTTGGATACAAAAAAAAAGAAAATATCTGGAAAAACGGTTTTTAATTTCATAGTTTTTGCTTTGTGTGGCTTTATGATTGTATACTTCTGCTTTTCTAAAGGTGGTTTGGTAGAACTTATAAACTCATCACAACAAATAAATATTTTTTGGCTTATGCTTGCCATAGGTGCGCATTTACTTAATATTGTAATTGATGCAGTGATTTTACATAGATTTTTAAATCTTTCAACTAATGGTGTTAAGATAACTCATAGCATAAAGGCTGCATTGGCAGGACAATTTTTCTGTGCCGTTACACCTAGCTCTACGGGTGGTCAGCCTATGCAGATTATGATTTTATCACATTATGGTGTTGATGCCGGAAAGGCAACATCTGCACTCGTTCAAAAATTTCTCGTATGGCAGTTTACATTGACAGGATATACAATAGCTGTAATACTTCTGAAATTTAATTTCTTTGCCGAGCGTTTAAGTCCGTTTCTTTGGGTTATGTCTGCGATAGGCTTTATCGTTCAAGCGGCTATGATATTTATACTTATATTAGTATCATTTTCACACAAAATTACATTCAGGCTTATAAAATGGTTCTGTAAGATAGGAAACAAGCTTAGATTTATTAAAAATCCTGAAAAGACTCTTGATAAGATTGAGCAACAGCTTGTATACTTCCACAAGAGTAATAAAGAGCTTTCTGAACACAAAGGTTTTCTTGCTATAAATTATATTCTTACAATAATACAAATGACAGCTATATATATTGTTCCATATTGTGTTTATCGTGCATTAAGTCCTGATAGCACTATCAATGTTGGAGTTTTTGATATTATTAGTGCCCAATCATTTGTGAATATGGTTTCAAGCCTTGTGCCACTTCCTGGTGCATCTGGTGCGGCAGAGCTTAGCTTCGCTGGATTCTTTAGCGGTATTTTTGATGAAACTACTATGAAATCTGCTATTCTTATCTGGAGAACTATTACTTATTATGGAACAATATTCATTTCGGCTCCATTCTCTGGTATGGGAAAGAAGAAAGCAACAGAACTTGTTACTGAAATGCAGGAAGACATTGAAGAAGTTGAGGAAGAACTTGAGATAGGGGAAAAAAGTGGTGAATGATTTATGGGTGATATAAATAAGCCAGAGATAAGCATTATTATACCTATATATAATGTTGAAAAATATCTTAGTCGTTGCCTTGGTTCTGTCGAAAAGCAAACCTTTAAGGATTTTGAGGTTATTATGGTTGATGATGGCTCTACTGATGGCAGTGCAGGTATTGCAAAGGAATTTGCAAAAAGAGATGAAAGATTTAAATTTTTCTCAAGAGAAAATTTAGGTGCATCTAAAACCCGTAACTTTGCTATGGAACAAGCCACTGGAGAATATATTTCTTTTATAGATTCTGATGATTATGTTTCTTATAATTTTCTTGCAGTGCTTTATTTAGCTATTAAGCGTAGTGATGCAGATATTGCTATGTGTGGATTTAATATTCATTATGAGCAAAACGCTAAGAATAAATCTGTTAAAAGCCTTAAGGCAGGAGAATATAGCAGAGATGAAGCTTTGGGATATTTGCTTAAAGATAATGAGATTCGTTTCTTTATATGGAATAAGCTTTGGAAAACAGATTTGCTGAAGAATAATGATATTCAATTCAGGGATATGTATTATGAAGATATTCTTTTTTGCACAAGGGCTTTTGCCCAAATAAATAAACTTGTAGTAGTAGATAAGAAAGCTTATTACTATTCAAGAAGAACTAAGACTTTTCTTGAATCATCTATGAGCGATAAAAGAATTAATGATTATATCTATACAGTAGAATTTTTGCGTAAATTTCTTGAGGAAAACAATCTTTATGATAAATATAAGGATTGCTTTAAGGTTCATGCAAATCATGTCTATTGGTCTTTACCTATTTTGAATATTCAAGCAAGTCATAGCTCAAAGAAAAAAGGTTGTATAAAGAGAATTATTGATGGCAGAAAACAAGTCAAAAAGTATAAGTCATAAATAAATTTTATATAAATCAGGCAGGAGGTATTATAATGCAGGAAACTAAAAATCCCGAAATCAGTATAATAATTCCTGTCTATAATGTGGAGCCTTATATAAGAAGATGCCTTAATTCTATTAAAGCTCAGACTTTTACTGACTTTGAAGCCATTATTGTTGATGACTCATCGCCTGATGGAAGTATTAAAATTGCTATGGAATTTGTTGCGGGTGATTCAAGATTTAAGATAGTTACTCGTGAAAATGGCGGTCTTAGTGCGGCAAGAAACACTGGGATAGAACATTCAGTAGGCAGATATATAGCTTTTATTGATAGCGATGATTTTATTGCTCCAACTTATCTTGAAAAGCTTTATAATGCTTGTGAGGAAAATAATGCTGATATGTCATACTGTGGCTTTACTTATTATATTGATAAGAACGGTATGAAAAAAAATCAGATGTTTATTGTTAAAGATTGTGTTATGGAACATAATGAGGCTGTGGCAAGAATTATAAGTGACCACGGACTTCATAGCTATGCTTGGAACAAGCTATATAAACGCACAATTTTTACTGAACATAAGATTACATATCCTACTATGTATTTTGAGGATGTTGCTACAAGCCCGAAAACAGTTTTTTATGCAAATAAGCTTGCTGTTGTTGGGGAATGTCTTTATTTCTATGTTAAGCGTCAGGGCAGTATTCTTAGCACAATGAATGTTAAGAAAATAAATGACTTGCTTTATTCGGTTATGATTATAAGCAACTTTTTGAGAAGAAATGGCGAATATGCTTCTTTTGAAACTGAAATTAGGCGAATAATTACAAAGTTTAAACTTGTTAATATCTATTCGATTATAAGACAGCATATTTTGGCTTTTTCGTTTAAAGGTATGCACAGCAATCTTAAGACAAACTTTAAAATGGCAAGATATATTTTAGATTGCGAATGGACACCAACAGAAGGCTTACCAGAATTGCCTTATGCTGTTAAAGCACCAATTAAAAAAGATAAAAAATAATATTCTGAGGGGCGAATTATTTTCGCTCCTTTTATTATTTGTGTCCATATAGGCAAGCATAGTTTGCCCTACGCTTAGTTAATAAACTTCCATAAGATAATTAAAAGTTTCGCTCAAGCCTTTTTAAAGGCTTGCAGGGTTGAGGGACGGAGTCCCTCGTGGGTGTTAAGGGCAAATCCCTTAACACCTCTTGCCCAAAGGGCGGACGGAGTCCGCTCAAATCGGTAGTTCATTGGTAACTTCTTAATTATTAGCAATAAACTGCTTAAGCCTAAAAATATATTATTTTAATTTTTATCAGAATTTAGAATAATTTCGAAAAAAAATAAAAAAACTTTTGAGAAAAGCTTGACATTTAGAAGCTTATATGGTATTATAATTCTCGCAGTCACAACAGTGGCGAAGATAAATGGAGAGGTGTCCGAGTGGTTTAAGGAGCTAGTCTTGAAAACTAGTGATCCCGAAAGGGACCAAGGGTTCGAATCCCTTCCTCTCCGCCAATTTTTATTATTTTATTTGTTTTATTTACCATTGGAGGATTACCCAAGTGGTGAAGGGGCTCCCCTGCTAAGGGAGTAGGTCGGGAAACCGGCGCGAGGGTTCAAATCCCTTGTCCTCCGCCATAAGTCCACCGTAATTTTGATAGAATTGCGGTGGACTTTTTCTATGCCTGAAAACCGCATGAAATCAAGGTTTTCACCATTCCAGAGCATAAACGAACCCCGCCACAGAGCAATTCTGCGGTGGGGTTCGTGCATTTTGTAGGGATTGTGGCTTTCTGCTCTGCCATAATCATTAAACTGGGGATATTTGTTTAATCAGTTGAGTTTCTATTATTGGTACCTTTGAGGATTGTCTTGCTGTTTCGCTGTGGGACGCCACCCTTCCAGTTCTTTGTCCAGACCGACACGGAGAACTTTGTAAGGGGCGAGGAAGTCGTCGATACCTTGTTTCAGACTGTATGTATAAATGTGTTCGCCGAAGTAAGAAATATTGGATACCTCTTACTTCGGCGTAGTAGCCACTTCACCAACGAGTGAAACGCTGAATCAGGCTGTGAGAATTTTTCTCGGCTTCTGAAAATTCGTAGTCGATTTGGTCAATCAGTTACACCGCAGTTTCGTCCCATGGGGTATAACTCCAAGCACAGCTTTCGGGAATACAGTGGAACAATCAGCGTTTCCTGTACGGTGTTTTTCTCAATCTTGTGTTTCATAGGTATCTCCTTTCAACGAATGAATATCATAATGTTTTCTCTAATCTTATCCCAGTGCCACATCAAGCGTCATCATCACACTGAAGCCGACTGCAAAGAAAACCGTCCCTATGTTGGAATGCTTTCCCTGCGACATTTCGGGAATTAGCTCCTCCACCACAACATAGAGCATTGCACCTGCGGCAAAGCTCAAAAGATACGGTAGTGCCGGAATCACGAGCTGTGCCGCAAGGAGTGTCAGTACTGCGCCGATAGGCTCAACTATTCCCGAAAGGACGCCGCCGAGAAATGCTCTGCCTTTACTTTCGCCCTCGGCTCGGAGAGGCATGGATATAATAGCACCCTCGGGAAAATTCTGAATGGCAATGCCTATTGATAAGGCGAGTGCACTCGTCGCCGTAATTTGCGTATTTCCCGCAAGAAAGCCCGCATACATCACACCCACCGCCATTCCTTCGGGAATGTTATGCAGTGTCACCGCCAACACCATCATAGTGGTGCGACCGAGCTTGCTTTTCGGTCCTTCTGCCTGGTCACTCCCTATGTGAAGATGTGGAATCAGTCGGTCAAGCATAAGCAAAAACAGCACACCGAACCAAAATCCGATAAAGGCGGGGAGGAAGGACAGCTTGCCCATATTTTTCGCTTGCTCTATCGCTGGAATCAGTAGGCTCCAAATAGATGCCGCAACCATAACTCCTGCGGCAAAGCCCGCGAGTGCACGCTGCACCGAAACACCAAGTGACTTTTTCATAAAGAAAACACACGCCGAGCCGAGCGTCGTTCCGAGAAAGGGAATCAATATTCCGAATAATATTTCCATTTGCTTCACCGCCTTTGAGTTGCGTTTTTATTTGTGTCTTCTGAATCCCGCCTGATCCTAGTATTCGGAATGCTTCTTTAAGTATGAGTCTTTATCACCACAGATAATATAGTCGCATTTGCAGTCGTCCACGCAGTTGAACGTCCGTATCAGACTTGTGTTGAGTAGCTCCTCCGCTGCCAGTTATGCCGTAAATTCATAATAGGTGGGCTTATCTTTATTGTAAGGTGCAACTATCATCTCATAATGTGCCATTTGTCACAGCCACATTTCGCCCGAACGAATGCTTTGTACATCAGCTTTTTCCAGAACGGCTTGTTGCAGTCAACAAACATCAGTTTGCGGAAGGTCGGCAGAATCAGATTTTTTTCTCCATTACTATGAGACATGAAAAGCCGTTAACCGTGGCTGTTTCATAATACACCTTGTAGTCGGTAGACATAAATATGCCACGATGGAGGTTTTGCTTTTCGATTTCCTTTCGCAGCACGTCCTCCGACAAGGCAAATTTATTTTTCATGATAGAGAGCTTGTATACGCAAAAATGCTCATGCTTTATTTCCTCATTTTCGTGCTGTGACGCACAGCCAGCCCGCTTTATTCTTGTGTATCTGAATATCTTGAAATCTGGCCTGTTCCAAATATACATTTAATTCAGTGTCCTTATAGATGGTCATACCGTCTATTATATCTGTCCACTTTTCGTCCTTGCTTGTGTCGCCGTTGCTTTCGTTGCAGATAAGAAAGGTTCCGCCAGGTTTCAGCACTCGCCAAACCTCTCTAAAGCACTGTGACAAGTCGGGCCAGAAATAGATTGTTTCAAAGGCCGTGACCACATCGAACTGCTCCGATTCAAACGGCAACTCTGATACGCTTGCACACAATACGGTGCAGCGTCCTTTTGTAATGGCAGATTTGTTGACTTTCTTTGATTTTTCTACGCTGACGGTTGAATAGTCGATGCCTTTTACAATACCCTGCGGGCATTTTTTCAGCATTCTTTTAATGTTTGCTCCGCCACCGCAGCCACAATCCAACACCTTGTCGTCCGGAGTAAGTTTCAAAAAGCGAAGTCCCCACCTCACCACGGCACTATGTCCAATGTTCATCATATCAACCATAATTTTCCCGCCAAACCCCTCAGGCTTGCGAGTGTTTTCAAAAAATGACATTTTATCACACCTCCGATTTTGCACATTTGGTATAAGTTAATGGGAATGATGCTTTCAGGGTGGTGCTTTTCAGCACCGTCCAAGCATTCTGCCACAGGAAGTTCAGATATTCCTTGTAGAGATGGAAGCCTGTAAGCCTCCTGAAAAATGCCCTAACCTTGCCTAAAAACGAATTTTTAGAGTAGGTGAGGGTTGGCACAATTAACACACTTTCGTCCTTCGGTACCAGTTCAGTGTTCGTTGCAAACTTAGCTACTGTCTTAGCTTTCACAATCAGTCGAATAAGCTTGTACATCTTTTTATATGCCTCCTAATCCTTTCGCATGAGGTAGTTGTATAAACTGGTCCCCAGAGTTCTTGTATGCTAACATTACTATCATTCCTTTTTCGATAGATTTGTCTAATTGATACATATAAAACACAAAGTTAGATTTAACTAACTTATGCATCTTTGAAAAGCCACATCTCTGTGGCGTTTTGGCTTATTCAAATAATTCCCTGCAAGTGCCGTGCAATAGAGTTTCTGGCACTTGTGGGTACAGCTCTCCTAATTGCTCCTTGTGCGAGACTGTGAAAATTGGTATATGTAAAGTCGTAGCAACGATTGAAGTCCCTCGTTTTGGGACAAGGTCATATTTCTCCGAAGGCTGATGAATGTATGTCTAGTTTCTTTCAGTAGTGCCTTGCGGAGCTGTTCTGTTTCGTATTCGATAAAAGCCAAGATTGAATCTTTCAAAAATATGACCGTTTCGGTCCTTTTGGTCATATTATATCATGCTACTTTTTATTTTGCAAGAGGTGCAAGAAAAAAACATACTCATTTTAACAGAAAAATCGGCTCGGTTTAACGCAATGCTTCATGATAATACTGCACCCACTAAATGGAAAATTGCCCCTCTATTAAATAGTTTCTGTTAAAATTAGGGTTATTTACCAGAGTTCCATCGTAATTTAGAATTACGGTGGAATTTTTGTTGGCTCAATGGTCAATATAGTTGTGGTAGAAAAAGAGCTTACAGACAAAAAGTAAAAAAAGTAGAGCATATTTTACCAAAATCCGTTAAAATAGAATGGCTTAGAAAGTTGAAACGGAGGACAAAATATGCTCTACAAGTATTTTGTCAGCGATATGTGGAAACCATTTGCAAACATTGGCTCGATATTGTTTTAGAACGCTGAACAAATTGTTGATAAATACCACTGGACACACCAGCTTTTCTGGACTTTTGAAGGTGTCAGAAAAGAAGAATAAAAAATTCAGCAAATCACATTGCAAATACTTTAAAATTTCAAGAAAATTACTTCTTAAGAGATTTGACGAATTGACTGATGAGTAAAAACAGCCTGGATTAACTCGGCATTTGATTGTGGTATTCTTCAGCTTGTTAAGTATGCAAAAACAATGCAGAATTAATTGACAAGGATATAGAGTTCGTTTTCTATACCAATCACCAACAGAAAAATCAAGGTTCTCAAAAGAAATGCTTAAGGCTATAGAAATTTCAAGCGATTTCGCAATCACATTTTACATATGTTTTCCAACAAACATATAAATTCTACAATAAAACAAGCGACAGTTTAATTCTCTGTCGCTTGTAAGTACACTTTATTCTATTTTTTGGTTTACCCTAACTATTGATATTGAGTCAAAATAATTTTAGTTTTTCATATGGTTGAATGTTGGAACAATTTCAGCAATTAGCTTATCTATGCCGTCCTTATCATTTTTGAGGGCTACCTTTTTTAGCTCAATAAGTTTTTCATGAAATTTTTCTGTATCAAGCTCTATTGGCTTGCCAATGAAGATTTTTTTGTTTGCAGTCTTTTTCATACCCTCTTCATTAAGAAGGATTTCTTCATATAGTTTTTCGCCTGGTCGCAGACCAGTAAACTCAATCGGAATATCTTCATATGGCTTAAAGCCCGAGAGGCGAATTAGATTTTCTGCAAGGGTCAAAATCTTAACAGGCTCTCCCATATCAAGTATGAATATTTCTCCGCCTTTAGCAAGTCCTCCTGCGGTTAAGACAAGAGAAACAGCCTCTGGAATAGTCATAAAGAAACGAATAATATCAGGGTGAGTAACTGTAACAGGACCACCTTCCCGAATTTGTTCCTTGAAAAGTGGAATAACAGAACCATTAGAGCCAAGGACATTACCAAAACGAACAGCAACAAATTTAGTTTCACTTTGCTTATCCATAGTTTGAACTATCATTTCACAGATACGCTTTGTAGCACCCATAATATTTGTAGGGTTTACGGCCTTATCTGTTGAAATCTGAACAAATTTTTTGACATGGTATTTATCCGCAAGCAATACCAGATTTAATGTTCCGAAAACATTATTTTTTACTGCTTCTTCTGGAGTTGTTTCCATAAGAGGAACATGCTTATGTGCTGCAGCATGGAAAATAACATCAATTTTATTTTGACTGAAAAGGTAGTCGAGCTTGCGTTTATCACGAACAGAAGCTATTTGTGTATCAAGATTTAACTTTTCGTGATATTGACGAATAAGTTCTTGCTGAATTTCATAGGCATTATTTTCATAAATATCAAGTATGATGAGTTTTTTAGGAGAAAGCTTTGCTATCTGACGGCAAAGTTCAGAACCGATTGAACCGCCACCGCCTGTTACAAGAACAGTTTGTCCGGTAATATAAGCACCATATTTTTCGGTATCAAAGACAATAGGTTCTCTGCCAAGCAAGTCCTCGACTTCTACCTGTCTGATTTTTGATGTTACTGATGCACCATCTTTGATAAGGCCATATACATTTGGAATAATCTTTACTTCAAGGTGAGTCTTTGCACAAATATCAAGTATGCGTTTCTTATCTGCAAGGTTTATCTGTGAGATTGTGAAAAGGATAACTTCAATATCCTCACGCTCACATATTTCTGGAATATCATATGTTGAACCTTCTATTTTGACACCGCCGATTCTGCGTCCGATTTTTTCTGGGTCGTCATCGACTAAGCATATAGGAACATATTCATTCTCGGGTGATTTGGCAAGTTCACTTAGAACAGTTGCAGCACCTTCACCACCGCCAACAATCATAAGTCTTCGCCGATTTTTATTACTGGTGTTTTTTCGCTCAATGATTTTATTAAGTCGATAAACCAATCTAAATATAAATGTAAGAAAGGTTGAGAGGAGCGACATTATAATGTAGATTCTTGCACCATAATTTAATCGGTTTTCGTCTGTGCCAATTATCATTGTAAATGACATAAAGACAAGGTTAGCTGTTAAGGAGGCTATGCCCGCATAAAAGAAATCCTCTATATCCGCATATCGCCACATCTTATCATAAAGCCTAAAACATAGAAATACAGCTGTAAATATAATATTTATAAAGAGGAGTCCCCACATAAAGGGTTCTTCCCAGCCCTTTAAAATGAAGCTGCTTTTGTTGACTACGAATGATATATAGTAAGAAACATTCCAAAGACAGAAGTCACATAGAAATAGCAAAAGCTTTCTATGTGTTTTGAGCTTTTTATATAGTTTATTCATTTTTTATCCTTACTGCGAAAGAATGAATATCTTTCAACTATTTGGTTTTAATTTATCTTAAAAAGTGTAAACTTGAAATTTTACGCTACTTAATAGAAGTATATAACGAATCTGTGCAAAATTCAATACTTTTACAATAATTATAAGTTAAATCAAGATTTTAATATACTTTATAGAATTAAAATATCCATTATCTATTATATAATTAAAAATGAGAATGGACTGCCATTCACTCATACGATTTTTTGTAAGCTATTTAAAAATTTCACTCAAGCTTTTTTAAGCTATTAATTGATATAAATTTTATGCCTTGAATGATTTTCAGAAATTATTTTGATTTATTGAAAGTTTTGTCTGTTTACTTTTTATGTCGGATATTGTATAATAACATATTAGAATTTTATGAAGTTACATATATATTGTGCCACTGTGTCTTGATTTATTACCTTGGCCTGGAAGGGGAATGAAGCAAAATAATGATGAAAATAGGTTTGGATATAGGTTCTACAACAATTAAATGTGCTGTTCTTGACGATAATAATAAGCTTATATATAAAAGCTATGAGCGACATTATTCTCAGATAACTGAAAAAATTGCAGAAATTCTCGAAAATATCCGCAGAAATGTTAAGGGTGCAGAAAATGCTTATTTCGCAATGTCTGGTTCAGCAGGTATGGGTGTTGCTGAAAGCTGTGGAATAGATTTCGTTCAGGAAGTTTATGCAACTCGTGTTGCAGCAAACACATTTATAGAGAATACTGATGTTATTATTGAGCTTGGTGGCGAGGACGCAAAGATTCTTTTTCTTTCAGGTGGTATGGAAGTTAGAATGAATGGCTCTTGTGCTGGCGGTACAGGTGCTTTTATCGACCAAATGGCAATGCTATTAAATGTTCCTATGGACGAGCTCAATGAGCTTGCAAAGGAATGTGAAAAAACCTATACCATAGCGTCAAGATGTGGCGTTTTTGCTAAGAGTGATATTCAGCCATTACTTAATCAAGGTGCTAAAAAGAGCGATATTGCAAAAAGTATATTTGTGGCAGTTGTTAATCAGACTATTGCAGGTCTTGCACAGGGCAGAGAAATTGCAGGAAAGATTGTATATCTCGGAGGCCCGTTGACATTTTTGCCTGAGCTTAGAAAGAGCTTTGATGAAACTCTGAAAACAACAGGTATCTGTCCAGAAGATTCGCTCTATTATGTTGCTATGGGAGCGGCTTTGTGTGCAGATGAAAGAATAAATTTTGATGAGATTATCGAAAAGGTAAAGCATTATAGAGGAAGCGGAAACTTTGCTTTTAATAAGCCTTTATTTGAAAATGAAAAGGAACTTGAAGAATTTAAGGCAAGACACGCAAAGGCAACTGTCGCAATAGGTGAACTTAAAGGCTACACTGGCAAGGCATATATAGGAATAGACGCTGGTTCTACTACCCTTAAAGCAACTGTTATTTCTGAAGATAAGAAAATTCTTTTCTCGCAATATCAATCTAATAGCGGTAATCCTGTTCCTATTGTTAAGGAAATTCTTGAAAAGATTTACGATATTAACCCAGATATAAATATAGTATCTTCTGCCGTAACCGGATATGGTGAGGAAATTATCAAAAATGCTTTCGGAATAGATATAGGTGTTGTTGAAACAATAGCCCATCTGACAGCCGCAAAGAACTTTATGCCTGATGTTGAATTTATTATTGACATAGGCGGTCAGGATATTAAATGTTTTAAAATTCATAATGGTGCAATCGACAATATTTTCTTGAATGAGGCTTGCTCATCGGGCTGTGGTTCATTCTTGCAGACCTTTGCAAATGCTCTTGGGTATTCTGTTGAGGAATTTTCTAAGCTTGGACTACTTGCAAAGCAGCCTGTTGACCTCGGTTCTCGCTGTACTGTCTTTATGAATTCATCAGTTAAACAAGCACAGAAGGACGGTGCAACAATAGAGGATATTTCTGCGGGTTTGTCAATTAGTGTTGTTAAAAATGCACTCTATAAGGTTATAAGAACTTCATCAGCAAGTGAGCTTGGAAATAAAATTGTTGTTCAGGGCGGAACATTTCTTAATGATGCGGTTCTTAGAGTATTTGAAAAGGAAACAGGCAGAGAGGTTATCCGCCCTTGTATTTCCGGTCTTATGGGTGCTTATGGTGCGGCTCTCTATGCTATGAATAAATGCAAGGGTGAGGGAAAAAGCACTATTATAAAGCGTGAGGCTCTAAATGGCTTCTTCCATAAGATTGTTACCACCAATTGCGGACTTTGTAACAATAACTGCCGTCTTACTGTTAATACTTTTAGCGATGGCAAAAGATATATTGCAGGAAACCGCTGTGAGCGACCTATAACTAAAAAATCCCCTGATAATAGCTTTAATATCTATGAATATAAGAGAAATCTTCTTGACAGCTATAAGCCTGTAAAAGGCTCGAGAGGAAAAATTGGTATCCCTATGGGACTCAATATGTTTGAACTTCTTCCTTTTTGGCATACTTTCTTTACAAAGCTTGGTTTTGAGGTGGTTCGTTCCCCATATTCAACAAGAAAGCTTTATTTGAGTGGTCAGCATACTATTCCAAGTGATACTGTTTGCTTCCCTGCAAAGCTTATGCATGGTCATGTTCAGTGGTTAATTGATAATGGAATAAAGACAATATTCTATCCTTGTATGTCATATAACTTTGATGAGCATATGGGCGACAACCACTATAACTGCCCTGTTGTTGCGTATTATCCTGAGGTTATTCATGCAAATGTCCGAGATATAGAAAAGGTAACCTTCTTCTATGAATATTTGGGAATACACAGAAGAAAGGAATTTCCTTATAAGATGCATGAGCATCTCGAAAAGTATTTCGGAAAAATTGATGTTAAGGAGGTTAAGGCGGCGGCGAGAGCGGCTTATGACGAATATGAAAGCTATCTTGCAAAAATTCGTACATATGGCGAGGATATTATAAAAAGGGCAGAGAAAGAAAATAAGCCGATATTTGTCTTGTGTGGCAGACCTTATCACGCTGACCCTGAAATAAATCATGGAATTGACAGAATGATTGCAAGCTTTAATGTTGCGATAATTTCTGAAGATGTAGTAAGTAACAAGGTTGATAAGTTCCCGACAACGGTTCTTAACCAATGGACATATCATTCAAGACTTTATTCTGCGGCAAAGTATGTTTCTACAAAACCTAATATGAATCTTGTTCAGCTTGTTTCATTCGGCTGCGGTGTTGACGCTATTACAACCGATGAGGTTCGTGGAATATTGGAACAAAAGGGTAAGATTTATACACAGATTAAGATTGACGAAATCACCAATTTGGGTGCAGTTAAAATCCGAATCAGAAGCCTTTTAGCTACGTTAGATGAGAGTTAAAATATTTTTATACAGATAACGGCTTAATGTAAGATTTTGGAGTTAAATCGGAATTTATAGAGAAAATCAAACAGCTAGGAGAGCATTTATTTATGAATAGTTTTACATATGCATTGGAACAAAGAAATCTGGAAGAATTAAGAAAGTATCCTAAGGCAGACTTGCACAATCATTTTGTGCTTGGTGGAAATAGAATGTTCATATATCAGAAAACTTGTAAAAAAATTGAGCCATTAGTTAATCCTTTGTCATCAATGGATGAGATGAATCAATGGAGTCAAAAATATATTGATCAAGATTTTAATAGCACTGCGA
>QWCH01000384.1_pt1 | contig 81025 bp, 67 predicted proteins | sample 1972671 | NCBI WGS metagenome assembly QWCH01 (sample SAMN09866713, study PRJNA288562) | Human gut metagenome isolate term3_stool, whole genome shotgun sequencing... | isolation source: gut | host: Homo sapiens | place: USA: California
GCTGTTTATCCAGCGTGCATTAAGCCCGGCTAAAATTTCCTCTATACGAGTGAACGAAGAAGAACATAAGGCAGAGGTTTATCTTCGTCCTGAAGAAGTTTCATTGGCTATCGGTAAGGGTGGTTTGAATATCAAACTGGCCTGTATGTTGACCGAATATGCAATTGACGTATTCCGCGATGTGGAAGGTGCAGATGAAGAAGACATCTATCTGGATGAATTCTCGGATGAAATCGATGCTTGGGTTATCGAAGCGCTGAAAAATACAGGATGCTATACCGCGAAGAGCGTGTTAGCGATGAGCCGCGACGAGATAATTGAACGTGCCGACCTCGAAGAACAGACTGTTGACGAGGTACTTGCTATCTTATCTGCCGAATTTGAAGAAGAGGTTGAAGAGAGAGAAGAAAAAGAAGAGGATGAAACTCAGGAATAAGTATTACGACAAAGTTTGATATGCCCATAAAATTAATACAAGTACAAAGGAAATTAAATGTAGGAATCAACACAGTTGTTGACTTCTTACGCAAGAAAGGGTTCGAGGTTGAGGATAACAATCCCAACACGCGAATCGGTGATGAACAGTATGCTTTGCTCGTAAAAGAGTTTGGTAAAGATTTACCGGACGGAGGGCGTGAGCGTGAGCGGGTTGTGCCCGAACGCCCTCATAAGGAAATTGCTTCTGTGAAAGAAGAAAGGAATTCGGAAATAAAGACTGTGATACCGGAAGAATTCAAGCCCAAAATTGTTACAAAGGGCCGGATCGATCTGGACAGACCGCATAAAAGAACACAGGAAGAACGACCTGAACCGGTTTCTGCTCCTGTGGAAAAGAAAGTAGAGGTGCCTGTGGAGGCTCCTGCTGCAAAAACTGCTGAAGCTCCGGCTCCGGAGGTGAAAACCCCGGAAGTAAAAGTGCCTGAGGTGAAAGTTCCGGATGTAACACAGCAGCCAGAGGAGAAAAAAGAAGAAAAAGTTATAGTAGTGGAAAAGGAACCAGCAGAAGTGGTTAAACCGGAGCCTGTAGAGGAGCCGAAAACAGCAACCATAGAGTCAACGACCGTAAATACTGAAGAGCCGGCGGCTTCTGCCGATGGCGGGTCTGACGATGAGTTATTCCGGTTGAATACTCCGAAGTTCGAGTCTAAAATCAAGGTGACAGGGAAGATTGACCTGAATGCATTAAATCAGTCTACCCGCCCTAAGAAGAAGACTAAAGAAGAGCGGAAGAAGGAACGTGATGACAAACGTGAGAGGTTTGCCGGTAATAAACCGGGACAATCGGGTAACGGTCCTTTCAACAAGGGACCGAAAGATGCAACTGCAAGACCCGGTGCTCCTGTCAAACCGGGCGAAGGTAATCAGGATGCAAAGAAAAAGCGTAACCGTATTAAGAAAGACCGGGTAGATGTAAACAATACACCGGGAACGAACGCGCGTCCGACACGTCCGAATCATTCGAACGACGATCGTAAACCCCGCTTGCGCAAGCCGGTGAAGGCGGAGATCAGTGAGGAAGATGTACAGAAGCAGGTAAAAGAGACACTGGCTCGCCTGACCAACAAAGGAAACAAGAATAATAAAGGTGCCAAGTACCGTCGTGACAAACGTGATGCCGTGCAGAAACGTGAGCACGAATTGATGGAACAGGAGGAAATGGAAAGCAAGATCCTGAAGCTGACGGAATTCGTTACAGCTAACGACCTTGCCAACATGATGGACGTTCCTGTAACCCAGGTTATCGCTACTTGTATGAGTATCGGTATCATGGTTTCCATCAACCAGCGACTGGATGCGGAGACAATTAATATTGTAGCTGAAGAATTCGGCTTCAAGACAGAATATGTAAGTGCCGAAGTGGTGGAAGCCATCAAGGCCGATGAAGAAGACGACAATGAAGAAGACTGGGTTGCACGTCCGCCTATCGTAACCGTGATGGGACACGTCGACCATGGTAAAACTTCTTTATTAGATAACATCCGTAATGCAAACGTAATTGCCGGTGAGGCCGGAGGTATCACGCAGCACATCGGTGCTTACAACGTGAAGCTGCAGAGCGGACGCCGTATTACATTCCTGGATACTCCGGGCCACGAGGCGTTTACCGCTATGCGTGCCCGTGGTGCCAAAGTAACGGATATCGCGATTATCATTGTGGCTGCCGACGATAATGTCATGCCACAGACGATTGAAGCGATCAATCATGCTTCGGCTGCCAGTGTTCCTATTGTTTTTGCTATCAACAAAATCGATAAACCGCATGCCAATCCGGAAAAGATTAAGGAGGAACTGGCTAATATGAACTACCTGGTGGAAGACTGGGGTGGTAAATACCAGAGCCAGGAAATATCAGCCAAGAAGGGTATCGGTGTAGAGGAACTGCTGGAAAAAGTATTGTTGGAAGCCGATTTGCTCGACTTGAAGGCAAACCCGAAGAGGCGTGCCGTAGGTTCTATTATCGAATCTTCCCTGGATAAGGGACGCGGATATGTTTCTACCGTATTGGTTGAAAACGGGACTTTGAAAGTGGGAGATATCGTGCTGGCCGGTACACACTTCGGTCGTGTGAAGGCTATGTTCAACGAACGTAACCAGCGTATCGAAAAGGCCGGTCCTTCCGAACCGGCTCTGATCCTGGGATTGAACGGTGCTCCACAGGCCGGTGATACATTTAACGTACTGGAAACAGATCAGGAAGCCCGTGAGATCGCCAACCGCCGTGAGCAGTTACAGCGTGAGTTGGGCCTGCGTACGCAGAAGATGCTTACATTGGATGATATCGGCCGTCGTATTGCAGTGGGTAACTTCCAGGAATTGAATGTGATCGTGAAGGGTGACGTGGATGGTTCCGTAGAAGCTCTGTCCGACTCGTTGATCCGTCTGTCGACAGAAGAAATCCAGGTGAACGTTATTCATAAGGCTGTCGGCCAGATTTCCGAATCGGATGTCGTACTGGCTGCCGCATCAGATGCTATCATCATCGGATTCCAGGTGCGTCCGGCATTGCCTGCACGCCGAATGGCTGAAAAGGATGGTGTCGAAATCCGTCTGTACTCGATTATCTACGACGCAATCGAAGAAGTGAAGAGTGCAATGGAAGGTATGCTTTCTCCGGAAATCAAAGAAGAGATCACTGCCAATGTGGAAGTACTTCAGGTATTCAAGATCACGAAAGTGGGTACGATTGCCGGATGTATGGTACGTGAAGGTAAGATCAAACGTTCTAATAAAGTACGTGTGATTCGCGACGGTATCGTGGTTCATGCGGGAGAGCTGGAATCTTTGAAGCGTTTTAAAGATGACGTGAAAGAAGTGGTTGCCGGATTGGATTGTGGTTTGAACCTTGTAAACTACAATGATATTCAGGTTGGCGATATCATCGAAGCGTACGAAGAAACAGAAATCAAGAAGACGTTATAAACATGAACTGGTTGGACATTACATTGCTATGTCTGGCAGGAATAGGATTTGTGAAAGGCCTGTTTGATGGAGTCATCAAACAGGTTGTTTCGCTTATAGCCCTATTAGTCGGAATTTTTTTCTGTACGAAAGCGGCGCTCTGGCTCAGAGGGTATATTCTGGCGTTGGGGTGGTTCCCCGAACAGGGAGTGACGGTACTCAGTTATGTGGCGGGGTTTCTGCTGATTGTGGGTGTCGTGTTGCTGGCAGGGGAGATTCTGCACCGGGTGGTAGGGGCTACGCCGCTTAGCGTATTGAACCATCTGGCAGGAGGTGTTTTCGGACTTTGTTTTATGATGCTTTTTATCAGTCTTCTGCTAAACGGTATGGAGATGATAGACAGGGGATCGGTTTTGATTCCCCGCCAGACAAAGGTCGAATCCCGCTTTTATAATTCAGTTAAAGAGATAATCCCAACTATTTACTTCCAAAATTTGTTTTTTAAGGAAGAGTAAGCAGTTGGTTTAATAATATATAATGTATAATGGAAGATTCAAACGACATATTGAATGAGGTAACGACCGGTGATTATAAATACGGGTTTGTTACCGATATCGATACGGAGGTGATTCATCGTGGATTGGATGAGGAGACCGTTCGTATTATTTCTGCCAAGAAGAATGAACCGGAGTGGTTGCTCGAGTTCCGCTTGAAGGCCTTCCGTCATTGGCAGACGTTAGAGATGCCTACTTGGCCTCACCTCGATATTCCGGCTATCGACTATCAGGATATAATCTATTACGCTGCCCCGAAGAAGAAGGAAGGGCCGAAAAGCCTCGATGAGGTTGACCCGGAATTGATGAAGACTTTCGATAAGCTGGGCATCCCTTTGCATGAACGGGCACAACTTAGCGGAATGGCTGTCGATGCCGTGATGGATAGCGTATCTGTAAAGACGACGTTCAAAGAGACGCTGGCCGAGAAAGGTATTATCTTCTGTTCCTTCAGCGAAGCCGTCCAGCATCATCCCGACCTGGTACAGAAATACTTGGGAAGCGTAGTCGGCTATCGTGATAATTTCTTTGCCGCACTGAACTCGGCTGTCTTTTCCGACGGCTCGTTTGTCTACATCCCGAAAGGGGTACGCTGCCCGATGGAGCTTTCTACCTATTTCCGTATCAATGCGGCAAACACCGGACAGTTCGAACGCACATTGATCGTAGCAGACGATGAGGCGTACGTCAGCTATCTGGAAGGTTGTACCGCCCCGATGCGTGATGAAAACCAGCTTCATGCCGCTATCGTCGAAATCGTAGCGCACGAACATGCCGAAGTGAAATATTCGACTGTCCAGAACTGGTATCCGGGCGATAAAGAAGGAAAGGGCGGTATCTATAATTTCGTAACCAAGCGCGGATTGTGCAAGGGCGAAGGAAGCAAAATCTCCTGGACACAGGTAGAAACCGGCTCTGCCATCACCTGGAAATATCCGAGCTGCATTTTAGCAGGCGATAATTCGGTTGGCGAGTTCTATTCCGTAGCCGTAACCAATAACTACCAGCAGGCGGATACCGGAACGAAGATGATCCATCTCGGACGGAATACACGCAGCACGATCGTATCGAAAGGTATTTCCGCCGGACATAGCCAGAACAGCTATCGTGGACTGGTGAAAGTATCACCCCGTGCCGAAGGTGCCCGCAACCATAGCCAGTGCGACAGCTTGTTGCTGAGTTCAACCTGCGGCGCCCATACTTTCCCGTATGCCGATATTCAGAATGAAACGGCTGTGGTGGAACATGAGGCAACGACAAGCAAGATCAGTGAGGAACAGCTGTTCTATTGCCAGCAGCGCGGTATCTCGGTGGAAGAAGCGGTCGGCCTGATCGTCAACGGATATGCCCGCGAGGTGATGAACAAGCTTCCGATGGAGTTTGCTGTAGAGGCACAGAAGTTGCTGACCATTTCTCTGGAAGGGAGCGTGGGATAAAACAATGGACAATTGACAATGGACAATTGACAATTTTAGTCACTGTCCTTTAATTGTCAATTGTCAATTATCAATTGTCAATTAATAAAGCTATGTTAGAAATAAAGAACTTACATGCCAATGTCAATGGCAAAGAGATATTGAAAGGGATCAACCTTTCTGTCAAGGCGGGTGAGGTGCACGCTATTATGGGGCCGAACGGTTCCGGGAAAAGCACCTTGAGCAGTGTACTGGTCGGCAATCCGGCGTTCGAAGTAACGGAAGGGGAAGTGACCTTTAACGGGAAGAACCTGTTGGAGCTTGAACCGGAAGATCGCAGCCGCGAAGGTATTTTCCTTAGTTTCCAGTATCCGGTGGAGATTCCGGGAGTAAGCATGGTCAACTTTATGCGTGCCGCCCTGAACGAACACCGCAAATATAAAGGTTTAGAACCTGTTTCGGCTACCGATTTCCTGAAGCTGATGCGCGAAAAGCGTGCGATTGTCGAGTTGGACAATAAACTGGCAAGCCGTAGTGTGAATGAAGGTTTCTCCGGTGGTGAGAAGAAGCGTAACGAGATATTCCAGATGGCGATGCTGGAACCGAAGTTAGCTATCCTGGATGAGACGGATAGCGGATTGGATATCGATGCCCTCCGTATTGTGGCAAACGGTGTGAACCAGTTGCGTACGCCGGAAAACGCTGCTATTGTTATCACGCACTATCAGCGTTTGCTGGATTATATCAAGCCCGACGTAGTCCATGTCCTTTATAAAGGCCGTATCGTTAAGACTGCCGGTCCCGAACTGGCCCTCGAACTCGAAGAAAAAGGCTACGACTGGATCAAGAAAGAGATGGGGGATGAGTAATTATGAAAGCAGAACAACAATATATCAATCTCTTTGCACAGTGTGAGTCGATGATTTGCAAGCATGCGGCGGCGGTAATGAACTTGCCGCGTGCGGCGGCTTTGGCTGATTTTGAGCGATTAGGGTTCCCTTCGGTGAAGAGTGAAGATTATAAATATACCGATGTGGCGCAGGCTTTCGCACCGGACTACGGGGTGAATATCAACCGCGTCGAAATCCCGGTCAATCCGTATGACGTGTTCCGTTGCGATGTCCCCAACTTGAGTACTTCGCTCTATTTTGTGGTGAACGACACTTTTTATGACAAGATGTTGCCAAAGGCGCATCTGCCTGAAGGCGTTTATGCAGGAGGCATGCGGACATTTATGGAAAAGTATCCCGAGGTTGCTTCCCGCTACTACGGAAAAGCCGCTTCAAGCGGGCGGGATGCTATCATCGCCCTGAATACGATGCTGGCGCAAGACGGCTTTGTGGTTTACGTACCGGAAGGAGTTGTGGTGGAACGTCCGATCCAGTTGGTGAATATCTTCCGTAGTGACGTCGACACAATGGCCAACCGCCGTATCCTCGTCATTATGGAATCCCGTTCGGAAGCCAAGTTGCTGGTGTGCGACCATAGCATCGACGATGTCAAATTCCTGGCAACGCAGGTTGTCGAGATCTTTGCCGGTGAAGGAGCCTTCTTCGATTATTACGACCTGGAAGAAAGCAGCGAGTCGACCACCCGTTTCGCTTCTGTGCATGTGAAGCAGGAAGCCGGCAGTAACGTATTGGTAAACGGCATCACGCTGAATAACGGCCTTACCCGTAACAACTATTATATCGAACTGAACGGTGAACGAGCCGAGACGACCTTGTGCGGCATGTCCATCCTGGATAAGGAGCAGCAGGTCGATACCTATAGCCATATTACACATGCCGTACCCTATTGTACCAGTAACGAATTGTTCAAAAACGTCTTGGACGACCATGCTGTCGGCGCTTTCAGCGGACGTATCCTGGTGAAGGAAGATGCGCAGAAAACGGCAGCCTATCAGACGAACCGCAATCTCTGTGCAACCCGTGAAGCCCGTATGTACAGCAAACCGCAGTTGGAGATTTATGCCGACGATGTGAAATGCTCACATGGCATGACAACCGGTCAGCTGGATGAAAACGCCTTGTTCTATATGCAAAGTCGTGGCATTCCCCGTGATGAGGCACGTATGCTGTTGAGCGTAGCTTTCACATCGGATGTAATCGACCATGTACGTTTGGATGCATTGAAGGACCGTTTGCACAAATTGGTAGAAAAACGTTTCCGGGGAGAACTGGCCAAATGTGCCGGTTGTCGGGTTTGTAAATAAGTATAATCTATGCAGCTAACACATATCGCAATCTGGACAAACGAGCTGGAACGCTCGCGTGACTTCTATGTCAAGTACTTTAAAGGGAAAAGCAATGAGAAGTATGTAAATCCGAAGAAAGGCTTTGCCTCTTATTTCGTAACATTCGAGGGAGGCGCCTCTCTTGAAATTATGCAGCGTACGGATATTATCCGGGAAAGTTCGGATGTTTTTATTGGTCTTGCCCATTTCGCCTTCTCTGTCGGATCGAAAGAAAAGGTCGATGCAATGATCGAACGGTTTCGCTCGGACGGTTTCCGAATCACGGGTGAACCGCGTACAACCGGTGACGGCTATTATGAGGGTGCCGTGATGGATCCGGATGGGAATATTGTGGAGGTGATTGCCTGACCGTTATTTCAGATAGATAATCTTTCCTGTTTTTGCCGACTCTCTTGCTGCATCGAGAATTTCCATCACGATCAGATTGTTCTCTAATGTGGATTGCGGATCCTCCTGCGCTTTCCCCTTTACCACTGCACAGAAGTAGGAGTAAGGATTATCATAGGGGGCAGGACGGGCAGCCGGATTGAGTTGTCGGACCGGTGACTTCTCGCCTGTCCGGATCAGCAGCGTTTCCTTGTCCGGTATCTGGATATAACCGCTTTTCCCGTATATCTCGGAAGTCTTCATATTGATCGGCCAGTTCCAGGAAGCTTCGATGATGCATTGGGCTTTCGGATAGGTCAGGATAACAGTGGCCTGGTCTTCCACTTCTTCGTATTGATCCGGCTTGATGGTCTGGAAGGCGGATACGACTGATACCGGTTTCTGGTTTCCCATCAGCCAAGTCATCAGGTTAGCGCCGTAGCAGCCGAAATCCATCACGGCGCCTCCACCGTTTAAGACCGGGTCTTTAATCCAGGGGATCATTTCCGGATGTGTGTTGCGTTCTACCGGACCGGTATGTCCGTCCCGGAAAATAGCTTTACGTATATCTCCTATTTCTCCGTTTCGTATAAGTTGTGCGGCTTCCTCATGGGAGCCATACCAGGTAGTTTCGTAATTGGTCAGCAGATGTATCTGGTGCCGGGCGGCAAGATCGGCCATCTCGCGGGCCTGTTCGCTGCTTGTAGCCAATGGTTTTTCAACCATGATGTGCACTTTTTTAGGAGCGAAGAACCGGACCACATCCTGGTGGTAATAAGTCGCGTTGAAGCAGGCTACAGCCTCGGGATGTTGTTTGTCGTAAAGTTCCTGCATCGTGGGATATACGATATCCATGCTGAAACCGAACCGTTTGGACATGCGTTCCGCCAACTGTTTGTTCGGTTCGACAATACCGGCTATGACATAAGGTTTGTTTTTGTCATTCAAAACGCCCCCCACATGCGAGTGCGTCAGCCCGATGATTCCTAATCTGACGGGCGTATCCTGCCCGGCCTTTACCGTCAGGACGGTGAGGCAGAGCAGGAGTATATAAATTATTCTTTTCATACGTTGTTATTTTATAAACCGAGTGAAGGAGGAAGAGATTCGTTGGCAGAAGCCCATTCTTTGTTGGGTGTATCTCCCATGACAAACGAGAGTGTGCCTCCGTTCATAATGTCTTTGTGGAGGATGTAGCTCTTGTCGTATGGTTGGCCATTAAGTGTGGCAGACTGGATGTATATGTTCTTGTCCGATGCCCCTTTGGCTTCGATTGTGAATTTCTTTCCGTTTTCGAGGGTGATTACACTTTCTTCAAATGTCGGACTGCCGATCACGTAGTATGGCATACCCGGGCAAACCGGATAGAAGCCGACCATGCTGAACACCAGCCAGGCAGACATCTGTCCGGCATCGTCATTACCGGAAAGTCCGTCGGGAGTCGTGAAGTATTCGCGGTTGATGATGTCATGCACCCACTTCTGCGTCTTCCAAGGTTCGCCGGCATAGGCGAAAAGGTAGGCGATGTGGTGTCCCGGTTCATTGCCGTGCCAGTAGTAGTCGCCTTCGAAGAAAGTATCCAACCGATCGATGAAACGTTCTTTTCCACCCATCTGCTGCATGAGCCCGGCAATGTCTTGCGGAACATACCAAGTATAATGGTAAGGAGTGCCTTCTGTTATGAAATTGACAAAATCATAAGGGGCGAAGGGTTCAATCCAGCTTCCGTCGGCATGCCGTCCACGCGCATAGCCTGTTTCGGGATCGATAACGTTGCGGTAGTTTTCCGCCCGCTTGATCAGTGCGTTATAATCGTCCGTTTTACCTAACTTCTTGGCTACTTGTGAGAGGACGAAATCGTCATAAGCATATTCCAGCGTGCGGGAAACCTGTTCGCGGCGGTGGAAAGCTTCCATAACAGGGTCTTCCAGCGGGACGTAGTTATATTTCAAGTAAGATTCCATCGCCCGGCGTCCTTTTCCGTCACGGTAGCTGTTGGAATCCGTATTGGCTTCAAAGGCGTTCTTGCGCATCAAGGTGTAAGCTTCTTCGTAGTCGAAGCCCGGCGCATCTTTGACGATAGCGTCTCCGATCATGGCGATACAATGGTCTCCGATCATCGCAGCCGTGTAGCTGTTCCAGGATGGGAAGATCGGCAGCCAGCCGCCTTGTTGCCCCTTCAGGACGAGCGAATGGGCCATATCGCCATTACGTGTCGGGTTCAGGATGGAGAAGAGGGGATGAACGGCACGGTATGTGTCCCATTGTGAGAAATCACAGTAATAAGTGCCATGGTCCATCTTTATGATTTGTTCTCCGCCGTCGAATTTCGGATAGGAACCATCCGTGTCGCTAAATGTACGCGGCAGGAAATGAGCGTTGTATAGGGCAGAGTAGAATTTGACTTTCTCTTCTTCGTTATTCCCTTTTACGGCAATTTGTCCCAATGCCTGGTTCCAGGTGTCGGAAGATGCCCGGCGTACTTTGTCGAAGTCCCATCCCGGTATCTCGGCGATAAGGTTCTTGCGTGCATTTTCTATGCTTGTGAAAGATGTGCCCACTCTGACCAATGCTTTCCCCGGTTTGTCGGAGGCCAGTTTTACCCAGGCACCGACGTTGTGTTTCCGGCCTTGCGTTGACTTCTTGCCTGAGGTCACGGCTGTACTGTCCCAAACGCCGTAATCGGCGATCTCTTCATTCAGCTGAATGACGAAATGGCCGCTGAATCCGGCCTCTTTGCCGCGTCCCTGATAGATACGGTGTACGGGGTTATAGCCGGTAATTTCTTTTTTCTCCGGATCGATTTGAATAAAGGCGACACCTTCGTCGCTGTTCGGTTCGATCACGATGTAATGGTCACCGTCTTGTTGAAAGGTGAATTGCATGATACCGGCACGGGAAAGTCCGGTCAGTTCGGCATGTATGCCGTAATCTTTCAAGTCGACTGTGTAATATGAAGGGGTTGCTGTTTCTGCTGTGTGGTCGAAAGATGAGGCGCGTTTGAGCGGGTCTGTCTCGAGTTTGTTATTTAGCGGCATGATTGTGACGCTTCCGTAGTCTTGTGTACAGGAGCCGTTCATCCAGTGGCTTGCCCGGAATCCTTGGATTGCATCTTGGAAATAATAGTAGGGCGGATAACATTTCTGTTCGGTAGCTTGTGTCTGTGCCACCCAGTTAGTCATACCATGGGGGACACCGACGGCCGGCATGATCTGTCCGCGTTCTTCCGTCGAGTTTTTGTCTTTTCCCTGTACGACACGGATATCCGTACCTATCAACGGGTTTACGTACTTTTCAAATTTGTTGTCTTGTTGGTTGCAAGAGAATAAACACAATGTGCTTAATAAAACTGTCCAGGTCTTCATGAGATTAGAATTGTTGATTGTGGCAAAGATAGAATTTTAGTTATCAATTAACAAATTACAAGTGGCGGGGAAGACTCCCCACCACTTGTCTTCTATGTAATTTCGAATTGCCTATTAGTTAATTTCTCGATTCGATCTTATAATCGTTCTGTGTCAACTTCGGATTCACGTCGATCTGTTTCTGCGGGATCGGGCAGGTCAGGTTTGTCTCGTTCAAGGAGAAACCTTTGCTTTTCATTACTTCAACAGCCCGTCCGGTACGGATGAGGTCGAACCAACGATGATTTTCGAAAGCCAGTTCCACACGACGTTCCTGTTCCACCATCCGTTCGAACTGAGTCTTGTCGGTGGTCTGCAGGTCAACCGGAGATGTTTCTGTTGTCTGATATCCGAAACCACGGCGGCGTGTCATGTTCAGATACTTGCAGGCTTCAGCCGTCTTACCGTTCTGGTTCAGTGCTTCTGCATACATCAGGATCACATCGGCATAACGGATTACCGGATAGTTGTTGCTGGCATCGTTACCCTGATAAGGAACGTCCATAAACTTGCGAACATAGCGCGATTCTACCCATTCATCGTTCTTACGATTGTCATTATAGCCTAACGACATGGAGAAATCACGGCGCAGGTCGCCTTCTTCATATGCGTTATAGATATCCATTTCCGGAATATTGTTACCGCCTGTACCACCAACCGTCACTACGTTCGTTCCTGAGTTTTCGGGTGCGAAGTTGTTGGCATAGTTGGAACCTTCACCGTAACCGCCTTTCAGGAACTGTATTTCGAATATTCCTTCTTTGCTGTTGTGGTTAACCGGGCTGAACACATCCTTATAACCGTCGATATTCAGGCTGCCTGCCGTATTCTCCAGTAAACCGTAACGTCCGCTGTTGATCACTTCGCCCAGGATTGCTTCTGCTTCTGCATATTTGTGCAGTGTCATGTAGACTTTACCCAGCAATGCTTTTGCTGCACCCTGTGTGGCACGTCCGTCTTCCGCTGTCGGATAGGATGCCGGCAGACCCTGTGCTTCTTTCAGGTCGGCGATGATCTGGTTGTACACATTGTCTTTCGGTTCGCGCAGAATGTCGTAGGATTCCGAGATACTGATCTCTTTCAATACCAAAGGAACGTCGCCGTAAACGCGTACCAGATTGAAATACATCAGGGCGCGGATAAATTTGCATTCCAGTTTGTACCGGTTTGCCAAGTCGGCGTTGATTGTGATACCGTCGATACGTCCCAATACCGTGTTTGTACGGTTGATTACTTTATAGGCCGCCTTCCAGAAATCGGCTATATAGCTGTTCTGGGTGTCGATATAGAATTTGTCGAACTCATCCTGGCTGGTCACAGAACCGGACAGCTGGTTACGGGTATTGTCGGAAGGTATTTCGCCGAATACATACCAGTTACCGTAGATGTTGCTTTCCTGCATGGAGGAGTAAGCTCCGTTTACCGCTGATGTAATGTCGTCGGCGGTCTTGTAGAAATCGTTTTCACTTAAATCCGTTTGCGGATTCTGCTCCAGGAAATCGCTGCAAGAAGAAAAGCCGATTCCCAGCAAGGCTATTGCGATCAGATTATATTTTAGTTTCATAATTCGTCTGCTATTTAAAAGGTTACGTTAATACCGAAAGTACAGGTGCGATACAGCGGGTACATACCGTAGTCGGTACCGGGCGCTGTTACATTGTCTTCCTTGAAACTTGTTTCCGGGTTGTAGCCGCTATAACTTGTGATCGTCAGCAGGTTCTGTGTAGAAACATAGAGGCGTGCCCGTTGCATACCGCATTTTTTTGTAAATGCATCCGGCAAGGTGTAACCGACAGTCAGGTTGTTGACACGGAGGAAAGAACCGCTTTCCACCCAACGGGAAGAGATGGCATTGTTCTGTCCGGTCGGCTGTGAGTTAGCTCTCGGAATCCATCCGCTACCCGGGTTTGTTTCTGATTGCCAGCGTCCCATCATCTCTTTCAACTGATTCTGGTTACCTTCACCCTGTGTGTAGAAACGTCTTCCCAAATGCAATACATCATTTCCGACAACCCCCTGTAAAGAGATGCTGGCGTCGAAGTTTTTGTATGCGAAAGTATGTGTCATACCCCAAGTGAAGTCCGGCATGTTGTTACCGATAATGGTACGGTCGTCCGCGTCGATTTTCTGGTCTCCGTTGACATCCTCGAACATGACGTCGCCCACATGTGTATCAGCCAGATGCGGATAAGAGTTCAGTTCGTCTTGCGTCTTGAAGATACCCAGCATCTTATATCCGTAGAAGGAACCGATCGGTTGGCCGATCATCGTAATATGTGTCGTTCCTGCTCCACCGTCGCTTAAGATCGGGTCACCTGTCGGGCCTAAAGCCAATACCTTGTTACGGTTGACAGAGATATTTCCGGTTGCATCCCAAGTAAAGTCCTTGCTTCTGAACGGAATACCGCTAAGTGTGATTTCAAGACCTTTGTTACGCATCTTACCGATGTTCTGCATGGCTTTGTCGAATCCGGTAATAGTCGGAATGTCAACGTTCATCAACAGATCGGTAGTCTTGCGGTAATACAGGTCGAGAGACAATGACAAACGGCTGTCCAAGACAGAGACTTCAAAACCCAAGTCGGTCTGACGTGTTTTTTCCCAGGTAAGGTCTGCATTGGAGAAACTCTTTTGAGCTGCACCGTTTACAATGTTTCCTGTTCCTGTTCCCAATACATAATTGGCATTTTCCATGATACCGATAGAAGCGTAATCGCCGATATTGTTATTACCGGTGATACCGTAGCTGGCACGGATCTTCATGTCTGACAACCATTTCACGTCCTTCAGGAAATCTTCCTGTGACAGACGCCATGCTACAGATCCGGAAGGGAAGTAACCGTAGCGGTTGTTCTTACCGAAGCGTGAGGAACCGTCGGCACGGATAGATGCTGTCAGGTAATATCTGTTGTCGTAGCGATAGTTCACACGTGCCAGGTAAGAAAGCAATGTCCAAGTGTTTCGTTCGGATTTACTGCTTTTTACAGTCGCATTGTTGATCGTCTGGATCTGGTCGTTCGGGAAATCGGAACCCGTAGCTTCTGTGTACCGGTAGATGTTCTTCTGTGCGGTAAAACCGGCGACAGCATCGAGTTCATGTTTGTCCCATGAACCGAAGTAAGTAATGGTATTTTCATTCAACCAGTTTACAATTTCGGTGGATTTTTCTGTTGCTTTTCTTTCCGTAGAAGGAAGGGGAGCGACGTTTCCGTTGTTCGGAATGGTTGCCGGGCGGAAATATTCACCTCTGTATTCGCGGATGTCGGCACCGATCGTTGATTTCAGTTTCAGGTTTTTCATCAGGGAAAGTTCGATGTAACCGTTACTGAAGAGACGGAGATCTGTGTCATAATTGTGGATATGAGTCAGTGCAACTGCATTCGGTACTCCGGTCAAACCGTCGCTAGCGACAGCGTACATGGCCTGAGAGGCCCATGTACCATCTTCATTATATACAGGTACGACGGGTGATGTTGCCAGTGCCGCGTTGATAACACCGTCACTTGCCCAGTGGCCCTGGGTCGTCTTGTTGGCATTCATATAGGTAGGAGCCAGGTTGACACCCATCTTCAACCAACTGTTCAGTTCGCTGTCGATTTTAGCTCTGGCCGAGAAACGTTCGTAATCACTGTTGATCACGACACCTTCCTGTTTGAAATAGCCGGCGGAGAACATATACTTGGTCTTTTCGTCACCACCTGTCACTGTCAACTGGTAGTTCTGTACCGGAGAAGTGCGGAAAATTTCATCTTGCCAGTCTGTTCCGGCTCCCAAAGAAGCGATATAGGACGCATCGTCGTAGATGCCCGGATAGCGATAGCGGTTTCCGGAAGGACGCATGCTCAGCGGATCACTGGCGGATGCTCCCGGAACGGATTCTACGTAGTGGTTGTTGAAGGCTTCCCGGCTGAATTCCACAAATTCCTGTGCATTCATCAGGTCCATCTTTTTTGTTACGTTCTGGAAACCTGCATAGATATCCAGGCTGACACTTACTTTACCGGCCTTTCCTGATTTGGTTGTGACCAGTACGACGCCGTTTGCAGCACGCGAACCGTAGATGGCTGCTGCGGAAGCATCTTTCAACACTTCGATTGATTCAATGTCATTCGGGTTGATTGCATTCAGGTTCTGTTCTCCCAAAGGATATCCGTCGACAACATACAACGGAGCGCTGGATGCGGTGATAGAGCCGGATCCACGTACGCGGATCGTGGCAGCCTGTCCCGGTTGTCCACCTACCTGCTGCACCTGTACACCGGCGAGTTTACCGGCCATTGCTTCGGTCGGGTGAGAGACTTTCAAGTCTTTCAAAGAGTTGCTTCCCACTTGTGCCACAGCGCCTGTCAAATCTTTTTTCTTCATCACACCGTAACCGACTACTACTACTTCGTCCAGTGCTTCGGAATCTTCCTGAAGAGTAATATTGAAAGACGTCTGGTTGCCTACACGTATTTCCTGCGAAGTAAAGCCGATATAGGAAACGACAAGGACTGCGTTGGCGGGCACATTCTCGAGTGTGAATTTACCGTCCATGTCCGTAATGTTCCCGTTTGTCGTACCTTTCACAATGATGTTGGCTCCGGCAATCGGGCCTAATGCATCTTGTACGACTCCGGTGATGGTCTTCCCGTTTTGCTGCATGTCGGCAGGCAACGGGTTCAGTTTTGTTTTAGAAAGGATTATCTGCCGGTCGGAAATATAATACTTGGTATTAGTCCCGGAAAAAATCTGTTCAAGAATTTTGTCTACTTGCTGCTCTTTGGCATTAACTGAGACTTTGCGGTTCAAATCAATCGATTTGTCCATGTAAAAGAAGATGTACTCGCTTTCCTTTTCTATTTTGTTGAGGACATCTTTGACTGTTAAACTATTAGATTCGATCGTGAAAAAAGTCCGTTGCGAATATATGTCAGCCGCAAAGCAGACTCTGATTCCCATAAATAAGAGAAATAGGCAAAAACTAAGCCTTGTGTTATTTTTCATATTTCTATGGAGATTTAGGTGAATAAATTAAATAATACATTAGAATAAAAACTGTCTGTGATAATTTAAGGATCCATAATTGAATGATTTAATGTTTAACATTGATTTTTATACTCTCATTTTTGTTCTCAATTTCAAGTGGAATTGCCCTTTTCAGTGAATGCAGTACGTCTTCAAGGTTATCTTTAAGATCCAGCTTTCCGCTGCAACTAAGATCGTTGTCCGTATTATCACAGTAAATCAGTGTACCGTAATAGCGGGATAGCTTTCGCAAAATCACATTGAGCGATTCGTGGTGGAACTGGTAATAACCATCTTTCCAGGCTACATAATCATTTATATCGACGGTTGAGATCTTTCCTTTCTGCAACCGGCCGTCATAGTGGAACATTTGGTTGGGTGCTAACAGGCTTTTATTTTTGTTGTCCGTGTTAACTTCCACTTTGCCTTCGACCAGGACGACTTGCATGTTGTTTTCATTTTTGTAGGCACTTACATTGAATTTAGTACCCAGGACTTTAATTTCCATTTGTTTCGTCTTTACGATAAAGGGCCTTTTGGCATCGTGGCTGACTTCCAGGAATATCTCTCCTTCAACAAATATCTCTCTTTTCTCGTTGGCGAAAGCAACCGGGTAAACCACTTTCGTGTCAGAGTTAACCCATATCTTCGTTCCATCGGAAAATGTAACGGAGGAACGTTTCCCTACGGGTACTACTAATTGATTATATGCCGGTTGAGTACTTTCTTGTTTTTCCAATTCTACTTTCTTGGAATTGACATTAACTTGCCCTTCTTTTTTATATTCCAGTTGCGCCTCGTCTCCTTCGAGATCCATTTTCTCATTATTATCGAGGATTAACTGTACTTTTTGGGAAGCACTGTCCGGAATATTTATAGATTCGATAATTGCCAGATAGTCCGTGCCCTGTTTTTTCGGCTCAAAAGCCATATACCATCCGACAGCAAACAAAAGCGTGATGGTCGCAGCAATACTTAAAACTTCTCTTATGATCCGGGAACGTCTGTTTTTTCTTTCCGTCTCGATATTAGTCTGTTCAATCTGTTGCCACAATGTATTTTCTTCCGTGCTTGTCAAAGAAGGTATTTCCGTATCTTTTTCTAATGCGTTCAGTAAAAGACGGGCGATTTCGATCTCGGCAGCCAGTGGTTCGTTTTCCTCCATAAGATTTTGCCAAAAGAGGCGGCTCTCTTCTGTCGGATGTAGCTCTGACTGCAAAAAGTAATCGTCATTCAGGAGCTGGTCTGCTGAGTATTTTGTATAATCTTTATGCATCTGATGCGTGCTTGCTTTCTATAAGGACAAAGCATCCCTCTATTTATACTCACTTAAAATGATATTTTTTTTAATTAATGTGCGAGACAGGTCAGGATAAGCAGGAATATCTCCGGAGAACCATATTCTTCCCGGATTTTTTTCAGCGAACGCTGGATCAGGTTTTGTGCTGACTGGTAGTTCATATCCATCATGGTACAGATTTCTTCAAAACTAAGTTCTTGAATGTAGCGGTAATAAATGATTTCTTTTTGGCGGGGAGTCAGTATATTCAAGATTTCCTGTATCTTTTTCTGCTGGTTTGTATATTGTTCGTTATCCAGATATTGTTCTTCGACACTCAATCCCAATGCGAATGGAACTGCTTCGCTGTCATAAGGTGTATAGCGGTCTTCGCGGTATAACGCATTGACCAGGCTGTTCTTTATGGAAATGAGCAGATAGACCTTTATGTTTCTGGGTGTGATGAGTTGCTTCCTGTTTTTGTATAACCCGGTAAATACGTCCTGGATGCAATCTTTGATCAGTTCAGTATCGGATGTAAAGCGACGCCCGTACCGGAACAACATTTGTATGTGAACTTTATATATCCAGCTATAAGCGTCGTTATCGCCCGCCAGAAATTGATCCCATTTTATTTTGCTCTCGTCTTCCCACATATTATTGTTGTCTCAGCGCAAATATAGCCTTTTTATCCTAAAATATATAGAATGAGTTTAAAAATACCTGGTACCCATCATTATATAGAATCTTATATCGTTGCATCAGGCGTTCTTTATCAAATTATCTGCCTCATTTGCCAAAATATTCCGTAGGGCGGTCATGAGCCTTCCGAAGTGCCGTGAAGGAAGGAATAACCCGGCAGACAGAGCCATTCATGCGGAGTATCTTGTTTCTCAATATTTATCCGCTATTCATGTTACAGTCGTGAAACAAAAGAAATCCAACTGTAACACAGAAGGCAGACAGTTGTGACATGAAAAGAATACGGCTGTGACATGCAATAGAGGAGCGGGGAAAACAGTCAAAATAAGCGCTGAGTTAATTCCGACAAAGGGGCTAACTGCAATGCCGATTGCTTTTTTGTATGATAGCCAACTTTTTTCTTTCTTATTTATTAGGTCTTCCTTTGGGGAGAATGTATCTTTGGAAAAAATAATACATATCATGAAAATAAAGCTATTTATAATCGCCTTGTTGTTACAGGCTTTGCCTTTATGGGCCGCCCATCAACCCGAGTTCTCGACGGCCGGTTTCTTTCGATTGGAAGACAGTGGGCGGGAAGTTTATTCCATGAATCCTGCATGGCGTTTCCATAAAGGTGCAGCGGACGGAGCAGATGCGAAAGAGTTTAATGATAAGGGCTGGACAGTCGTTTCCCTGCCGAACGGTATTGAATACCTGCCGACGGAGGCAAGCGGTTGTATCAATTATCAGGGTGAAGTCTGGTATCGTAAGCATTTTACACCCGACGCATCGTTGAAAGGCAAGAAACTTTTCCTGCATTTCGAGGCAATTATGGGAAAAAGTAAAGTATTCGTGAATGGAAAACTGCTAACGGAGCACTTTGGTGGCTATCTGCCTGTTGTGTTAGATGTGACGGATGCGCTGGACTGGAATGGCGATAACGTCATTGCCGTCTGGGCCGATAACAGTGACGATCCTTCCTATCCTCCCGGAAAGGCGCAGGATGTGCTGGACTATACCTACTTTGGCGGTATCTACCGGGATTGCTGGTTGATCGCCCATAACAACGTGTTCATCACCGATCCCAATTATGAGAATGAGATAGCCGGAGGCGGCTTGTTTGTCTCTTTCGGGAAAGTTTCGGATGCTTTGGCGGAGGTGCAGTTGAAGATACAGGTGCGTAATGCGACAAAGAAATCTTTCACCGGTGTGGTGGAATACACCTTGTTACAGCCGGATGGCACGCAGGTTGCATATCTGAATGATAAGATTCAGGTGAAGAGCGGTAAGGCAATCACTTCTTCCGATAAATTACTGGTGAAGCAGCCGATGCTTTGGACACCTTCGACGCCGACACTGTATAACCTTTTGGTACGAATCTTGGATAAAGACGGGAATGTGGTAGACGGCTACCGCCGCCGTGTCGGAATCCGCAGCATCGAGTTTAAGGGGAAAGATGGCTTCTGGCTGAATGGGAAGCCCTATGGAAAGCCATTGATCGGAGCGAACCGTCATCAGGACTTTGCTGTAGTCGGCAATGCTGTCGCCAACAGTATCCATTGGCGGGATGCCAAGAAACTAAAGGCGGCTGGAATGGAGATAATCCGTAACGCCCACTGTCCGCAAGACCCGGCATTCATGGATGCCTGCGACGAGTTAGGGTTGTTTGTCATCGTCAATACGCCCGGCTGGCAGTTCTGGAACGATGCGCCTGAATTTGCCGAGCGTGTATATAGCGATATCCGCAATGTCGTACGCCGCGACCGCAACCATCCTTGTGTCTGGCTGTGGGAACCGATCCTGAACGAAACCTGGTATCCGGCGGACTTTGCCAAGAACACCCGCGATATAGTGGATGCCGAATATCCTTATCCATATTGTTATAGTGGGAGTGACAGCGAAGCGCGCGGACACGAGAACTTCCCGGTCTATTTTGCCCATCCCGCTAATATGCAGGATGCTTCGAAAGAGATCGATCCGACAAAGACCTATTTTACCCGCGAATGGGGAGATAATGTGGATGATTGGAGTTCGCACAATTCACCCAGTCGCGTAGCCCGCAACTGGGGCGAGCAGCCGATGCGCATACAAGCTGAACATTATGCCTCGCCTTCCTATCCGGTGACCAGCTACGACGTCTTGTATCAACAGCAGCCGCAGCATGTCGGTGGCTGTCTTTGGCATTCATTCGATCATCAGCGCGGCTACCATCCCGATCCGTTCTACGGAGGTTTGATGGATGTCTTCCGCCAGCCGAAGTATTCCTACTATATGTTTATGGCGCAACGTCCGGCAGTGAAGAACGATCAGCTTGCCGGAAGCGGTCCGATGGTCTATATCGCACACGAGATGACGCCGTTCTCCGGTAAGGATGTGACGGTTTATTCGAACTGTGATGAGGTACCGCTTACGTTCAATAAAGATGGAAAGACCTATACTTATAAGAAAGACAAAAAACGTTCGGGAATGCCGTCTCCGGTCATTACTTTCCCCGGCGTTTATGACTTCATGGTAGACAAGGCTCTCTCCAGAGAGAGAAAGCAAGATGACGTCTATCTGCTTGCTGAAGGTCTGATCGACGGCAAGGTCGTGGCTACGCATAAGGTCGTTCCTGCCCGTCGCCCGGAAAAAATCCTGTTATGGGTAGATAACGAAGGGACAGACCTGAAAGCCGATGGCTCCGACTTCGTAACGGTAGTGGCCGCTGTTGCGGATAAGCAGGGAAATATCAAACGTTTGAACAATTATAATATCCGTTTCTCCATCGAAGGGGAAGGGCGTATCTTAGGTGGTCCGGATGTCTTGGCTAATCCCGCTCCTGTCAAATGGGGAACGGCCCCTATTCTGGTTCAGTCTACCTTGAAGCCCGGTAAGATACGGATCACTGCCAGTGTCTTGTTTGAAGGTTCGCAGATGCCGGTAAGCGGCGAACTGGTGCTCGATTCGAAACCGGCCGCATTCCCGCTGGTCTATAACGCCGAAGACGCATCCCGCATCCCGCTGAGCAGTGTCTCCGCCGGGCAATCGGCCATATCGAAAACCGATGCCGAACGAGAAGTGGAACGCCTGCGCAAGGAATTGAATACCTTAAAGTTGAAAGAGGTGGAGCGGCAACAGTCGGATTTTGGAGAATAAGAAATAATGACGTAAATATGAATATCCGACAGCTCGGTTATATTCGTGAAACATAGCACGCAGAGGACGCATCCTTTTTTATTCTGTCATCTGTGTGCTGTGTATTGAAAAATGTTACCTTTGTGAAAATTGATATTATCAGTATTCATACGTTTCCTGAAATCAACTGGGTTTACAACAAAGAAAATGGAGATATAAATGAGTATGAGATAAGGAATGATGATTATCCGGATGCAAAAATAGTTTTGAGTTCTCATCTTGTGAATTGTGATATGCAATCCGGTTATGGCATATCCCGGTTTAATGCCGACGAATTATTAGAGGCTTATCAGGAAGGGAAATTGTATGGAGAATTAAAAGATTTGGCATCCTCTTTAAAAGACGAAGATAATGATGTCCTGATATTGTATAAATTCAAATAACGGCGTAATGAAACAAGGATTATTTGCATTAGGGCTGTCAATCGCCCTGTCGCTAATGGCAGGTTGCCAGCCACAGAAAAACGGGTGGAAGTTGGTATGGGAGGAGAACTTCGACCAGACGGAGCATTTTGATGAGGCTTCGTGGAGTAAGATCCCACGCGGGACATCGGATTGGAATAACTATATGTCCGACTTCGATTCTTGTTATGGGATGCGCGACGGTAACCTGGTCTTGCGCGGATTAGTTAATTACAGTTTGCCGGCGGATACGGCTCCTTTTATCACTGGTGGTGTTTATTCAAGAGGAAAAGTCGGCTTTTCCGACGGGCGCCTGGATATCCGTGCAAAGCTCTACGGGGCAACCGGAGCCTGGCCGGCGTTCTGGCTGTTGCCGGAAAACGAAGGCTGGCCGGAAGGCGGGGAGATCGATATCATGGAACGTTTGAATAATGATACCATCGCTTATCAGACCGTTCATTCTGCCTATACGCATATATTGGGTATAAAGGATAATCCGAAGCAGGGTGGGATCGGGCCGATAAACCGTGACGATTATAATGTCTACAGTGTAGAGATGTATCGCGACAGTCTTGTTTTCTTTATCAACGACACCCGGACTTTTGCTTATCCCCGTATCGAGACAGACAAAGAAGGGCAGTTCCCGTTTACCGATAAGATGTTCTATCTGCTGCTTGATATGCAGTTGGGTGGGAGCTGGGTTGGCGCAGTCGAACCTGCTGATCTGCCTGTCGAGATGGAGATTGATTGGGTGCGTTTCTACCAGAAAGAGAAGTAGATATAAGTATTTATCAGATATTAAAAAAGCTTTTCGTTTCTTACGGGAGGCTTTTTTATGTGCTGCAATTGATCGTTTACCTGATAAACATAGTATCTTTGACGCTTGTTATTAAGTTAAATAGATACAGTTATGTTAGATATACAGTCTATCCGGAAGGATTTCCCTATCCTGGATCATAAGATATACGATAAGCCGCTTATTTATTTCGACAACGGTGCGACGACTCAGAAGCCCCGCTGTGTGGTGGAGAAGATAGAGAGCGGCTACTATAATGTGAATGCTAATATCCATCGCGGCGTCCATTTCCTGAGCCAGGCGGCTACGGAAGCCCATGAAGATGCACGTCGGACTGTGCAGCAGTTCCTGAATGCCCGTTCTTCCAACGAGATCATCTTTACGCGTGGGACGACAGAGGCGATCAATCTGATTGCATCCAGCTTTACCGACGAATGTATGTCGGCAGGCGACGAGGTAATCGTTTCCGTGATGGAGCACCATTCCAATATCGTCCCCTGGCAGATACAGGCGGCCCGCAAAGGTATCGCGCTAAAAGTGATTCCGATGAATGAGAAAGGCGAACTCTGTATGGATACGTTCCGCAGCTTGTTTTCGGAAAGGACGAAGTTGGTTTCCGTTACGCATGTTTCCAATGTGCTCGGTACGGTCAATCCGGTAAAGGAGATTATAGAAGAAGCGCACAACCACGATGTACCGGTGTTGATCGACGGTGCACAGGCCGTTCCCCATCTGAAGGTGGACGTGCAGGACCTGGATGCCGAGTTCTATGTCTTTTCCGGGCATAAGATATATGGTCCGACCGGTATCGGTGTCCTGTATGGTAAGGAAGAATGGCTGGACAAGCTGCCGCCCTATCAGGGAGGAGGGGAGATGATTGCTTCCGTCTCTTTCGAGAAGACGACTTTCAACGAACTGCCTTTCAAGTTTGAAGCCGGAACGCCGGACTATATCGGTAGCACGGCGTTGGCAGAAGCCTTGCGTTATGTAGGCCGTTTGGGAATGGATAATATAGCAGCGTGTGAAGATGAACTGCTCCGTTACGCAACCGAAAAATTGAATGCAATCGACGATATGCGTATCTTCGGACAGGCAGCCCATAAAGGGGCGGTTCTCTCTTTCCTGGTCGGCAATATCCATCATTATGATATGGGTATGTTGTTGGACCGTCTGGGCATTGCAGTCCGTACGGGACACCATTGTGCCCAGCCGCTGATGCAGGATTTAGGGATCGAGGGGACTGTTCGCGCCTCTTTCTCGTTCTATAATACAAAAGAAGAGATTGACGTTTTTGCCGCCGGTATTGAACGGGTACGGAAAATGTTTTAATAGAGGGAATCGTTTTTATGGTGTTGTATTATCTGAAGAAATATCCGGTCTCGCTCACGATCGTCGCAGTTGTGATCTATCTCTCTTTCTTTAAGCCGCTTTCGCTGGAGGTTAGTAAGGTGGTGGGGATAGACAAAATCGCACATATCTGTATGTATGCAGGCTTGTCCGGTGTGTTGTGGCTCGAGTTCCTGCGCAACCATCGTAAATACGATGATATGTTGTGGCACGCCTGGATCGGGGCAGTCTTATGTCCGATCCTGATGAGCGGTGTGATCGAACTCTTGCAGGAATACTGCACTACATACCGTGGGGGCGACTGGTTTGACTTCCTTGCCAATATCTGCGGTGTCACACTCGCCACACTGTTTTCCTACTTCGTCCTGCGTCCCTGGATGATGAAAAGAAAGATCGGGACTCGTTAGCTTATGTCACAAAAGTATGTTACATTTGTATTGTATCTAAACATGGAGGTTTTATGACTGTATTAGAATTACAAAAACGGAAAAGTTGGGCGTTGGAAGTGTTGCAGACTTGCAATAGCGAGGAGGCCGTTTCCTATATGGAAGCTCTTGCCCGTAAACTGATCAGAATGGAAAAGCAGGAACTGAAACGTCCGAATTGTTTCACTTTGGAAGAGGTGAAGGAGATGTTGAAGGAAACTAACCGGGATAAAGAAAATGGCATTTTTGTCTCAGAACAGGAAATGCGTGATTTCTTTCAATCTTTTCGCTAATGGAGATTCGGTCGAGTAGGCTTTTTAAGCAACAAGTAGCAGATTTGCTTTATTACTTGAAAGCAACTTATGGAAGACGTGTAACTCTTCGTGTCAGAGATGAGATTGAAAATAAGATCTTTCTTTTGAAATCATTCCCGGATATGGGTACTGTTGAATTACTTTTGGAAAAAGAGCCCCTGAACTATCGTTATCTTGTGATTAAGCATAATAAGATTATTTATACTGTTGAAGATAATTATATTTTTATCCATCTCCTATGGGATTGTAGACAAGATCCTCAACATTTAATAGATTTGATAAAAGCAGTTGATTAACTATGTTACTACCCTACTTAGAAGCAAATCGTATAGAGGCCGGATGTGATGAGGCCGGTCGTGGATGTCTGGCGGGTTCGGTGTTTGCCGCCGCAGTGATCCTTCCTCCTGATTTTCATAATGAAGAGTTGAATGATAGCAAGCAGTTGAGCGAAAAGAAACGCTATGCACTCCGTCCTGTTATTGAACAGGAAGCGATTGCGTGGGCTGTCGGTATTGTTACTCCCGAAGAGATTGACAAGATCAATATACTGAAAGCCTCTTTTCTGGCTATGCACCGGGCGATCGAACAACTGAAGGTCAAGCCCGAACACTTGCTGATCGATGGAAACCGCTTCACGCCCTATCCCGATATTCAGCATACGACAGTTGTGAAAGGCGACGGCAAATATCTGAGTATTGCAGCCGCCTCTATCCTGGCAAAAACCTATCGTGACGATTATATGGACAGCCTCGACCTGGAATATCCCGCTTACCACTGGAAAGAAAATAAAGGCTATCCGACGAAAGCCCATCGCGAAGCCATCCGGGAATACGGGATTACTCCGTATCACCGTAAGACATTTACCTTGCTGCCGGAACAACTGACACTGCAATTCTGAACCGGAACAGTAATTTAATTCTTCCGGGGCAAACCCTTCAACCGTTCATTTCTTATATTTTATCAACATGATTACGGCATTTGCTTCCTCATCCAATCCGGCGGCAATTTCTTTCAACCGGCCTTTCAGTTGGCCTTTATCGTTGGCCTCAATTAGATCTGCCGCTTCTAAAGATTGGCAGGTTGCAATCTCCTGATTGACAATGTTATTGAAGTTTAGTCCCAATGATACTTGCTGCTTGTTCGAATAATCGGCATTGTATAAAGTATATTGGAACAGGGCGTTTTCCTGTTTATCATATACCAAGTCGGTACTCGGGAATCCTTTAAACGTTTTGAAGTCCACTTCTTTCTTCATGGTTCGCATGAAATAATAGCGGTCGGTAATGACGGTGGGGAAGAGAAAGATTTTCGTTTCCATCGCGTGTATGGAAGGAGTCCGTGCGATCAAGGGCTTTATGTTGCCATCCGGAAAATAGCGGTAGATGGTATCGGACGATGTGTTTACAAGTGACCAATCTGTATGGTTGGGGAATGTCAGATGGAATTCAGGTGCGATAACAAATTCATCTTTTGTCACGACCGGCGTTTCTATTTCTTTGGACGGTATCCGGATTTCACGGGCGATGCTGCCGTCTTGCTTGGAAATAAGGATATGACATGCCTGCTCGCTTTCTTTCGGTGTCCAATATTTCTTATAACTGATCAAATGGTCCTTGTCATAATTGAACAGATCGTCATAATGGCTGGTGTCTGCATATTTGAAACTTCTCTTAAAGTTCCCGGACAGGTCGTACACCAATATTTTCTTCGTTCCATAGTCTGCGACAAACATTTCCCCTTTATCTTCATCCAGGGCGATGTAGGTGGCGAATGAATACTCTTCGCCGCCTTGCCCCATGCGGTTAATTTTTTTCAAACCTTTGCCGGTCTTTCTATCAAAGACAAAAATATTCCCGTCGTTTTGGTTCGTTACCAATAAGATATCCTTACCGATAGCTTTCACAACCCCTTTAGTTACAAATTCATCCGTTGTTTCCAAAGGAACATATTCCACATCCATAATATCCTGTAGAACCAGTTCTTTTTCCGGATAATTAGCTGTAACGTCAACAGTGATCAGGTTGTCCGCCGCTTGCTTGTCACTGCTGCATCCCGCCATTGCGAACAGGGTGGCTATTAAAAGAATGTTTGCTTTCTTCATTATTTTCTTTATAGTTTATATTTGCTGATTCGTATGTTATTTCTTTTGCTTTATCAACATGATTACCGGATTGTCTTCTTCATCCAACCTTGAGGCGATTTCTTTCAATTTGCCATCTTTCAGTTGGCCTTTCTTGTAAATCTCGACAAGCTGGGATGCATTTAAGCTGGTGACGTTTTCGACGTCGCGATTAATAGGTTTCGCTGTCATGGCTACAGGTCTTTTTTCTGCATAGTCACCATTGCATACGGTAACTTGATAGATGGCTTTTTCTTCCTTGTCGTACATCAGTACATCCGCAAAGAATCCGTTACCCTTTTCGAAGTTAAATACACTTTTAACGGCTTCCATAAAGTAATAACGGTCAGTATAAATACCCATATAAAGAAAAACTTCAGGTGTCATGGCCTGTGCAGAAGGCGTTCTTACAATAAAGGGACTTAATGTTCCATCTGGTGCATAGTTATACAAAGTATCGGCTGATGTTTCAATAAGTGTACATTTGCCGTGGCTTAGGCGTATTTGGTAAGAATAATTTGCTACAAATCCATCCCCATTAGTCACAATCGGTGTGTTGATCGTTTTGAAAGGGATAAATATTTCCCGGGTGATACTTCCATCCTGTTTTGATATAATGACATGGTACGATTTGCTTCTATCTTTTCCTTTATTATGATAATCCGACATATCATAGCCAATCAAATTAGATTTGTCATAATCAAAAACAGATGACACTTCCCGATCAAGATTCAAACATCGTTTGAATTGTCCGTAAAGATCGTACACTAAGATTTTATTCCCCATCGATATTACGAATATTTCACTATTACTTTCATCGAGAATCATCCCATTAATCCTTGTATATTCTTCCGCCCCTTGTCCTTGCCGGTTTATCTTCCTTACTCCTTTACCGGTTTTTCTGTCAAAAATAAAGATATCCCCGTCATTATTTCTGTTTTTCACCAATAAGTATTCTTTTCCTACATCCTGTACTGCCCCTTGTGTAAGAAACTCGTCATTGGTTTCCAGCGGAATATATTCCACATCCATAAAATCCTGAAGAATCAGTTCTTTTTTAGGATAGCTTTTCGAAACGTCAACGGTAATCAGATCGTCTGCAGATTGCTTGCCACCGCTGCATCCCGCTAATGTGAGCAGGAGAGCGGTTAAAAGTATGTTTGCTCTTTTCATTATATTATCTTAGTTTATATTATCTGTTCCGTATATTATTATTTTTGTTTTATCAACATGATTACCGGGTTTGATTCCTCGTTTAATGTTGCAGCTATATCTTTCAATTTCCCTTTCAGCCTTCCTTTCTTATAAGACTCAACAAGTTCGGACGCTTCTAAAGGACACCATAGCTCGTTTTCGCTATTAGCGATTCTGAAAGCATTCATATAGACTTCTTTTTTAACCGAATAATCACCATTGTAAACATTATATTTGAAAAAGTCCTTTTCCTGTGTGTCGTACATCAGAAAAGTTCTTGGAAAGCCTTTCCCTTTACTGAAGTCCCATGCATTCTTTATGGTTTCCATGAAATAATAGCGATCGGAAATTAATCTGAAAATAAGAAACTCTTCAGGGTTCATGGTTTGAATAGAGGGACTCCTTACCAGAAATGGTCGCAAGTTCTGATCTGGCAAAAAGGTATATACGGTATCAGATGATAGTTCTGACAGAATCCAATTGTCATTGTGAGGTATTAATGTGGAATAAGCGCCTGGCGATACCCACCTCATACTGTTATTCTCTTTATCTTCTAAAGTTTGTGCTAACACTTTCTTCTCTTTATAAGGTATTTTTATTTCTTTGGTAATACTCCCGTCCTGTTTGGATATAAGGTTAAATCCTGTTTCTTTACTGTATTCACTTTTACAAATCAGCTGGCCTTTATCATAATTGGATATCTCAGTATAGAAAGAATTATCCGTGTTTTCAGCGTATGTAAAACTTCTTTTGAAATTCCCTTCTAAATCATAGACGAGCATTTTTCTTTCGTAATGGCTATTGATATACATTTCATTGTTATCTTCATCTAATACTATTCCTAAAATGAACGAATATTCTTCGCCGCTTTGTCCTTTATGATTAATCTTTCTTACTGCCTTGCCTAATCTGTCGTAGATGAAAATATCTCCGTCACTGTTCCAGTTTTTTATTATTATGTTTTTCTTGCCAATAGCTTGAACAAAACCTTGATTAATAAACTCATCATTTGTTTCCAATGGAATATACTCCACATCCATAAAATCCTGAAGAATAAGTTCCTTTTTATGAGAAGGGCTTTTCGTAATGTCTACGGTGATCAGGTCGCCTGCTGATTGCTTGCCACCGCTGCATCCCGCCAATGCGAACAGGAGAGCAAATAAAAGGATGCTTGTTTTCTTCATGGTATTATCAAATTGAATAGATTACGATGTTTTCGCAAATCTATCCAAATAAATAAGATACGAATACTTTGCAGCGGTTAAATATCATTAATGTACGAAAAAAGCAAACCCTTCACCCGCTCCTGCCACATATAAATCAATGTTTATGCAGGAAAAGGTGAAGGGTTGAACAGTTGGGATATCTAAATAATGTTTTTGTTTATGCCTGTTCCTTTGTCCGGAAAGCCAAAGCGTACATGCGCATTTGTTTGACCATGGCTACCAAGCCGTTCGAGCGGGTGGGGCTGAGGTGTTCTTTGAGGCCGATCTTTTCGATGAAATAGAGGTCGGCATCCAGTATTTCCTGCGGAGTATGGTCGGAAATAATGTTGATCAACAGGGAGACGATCCCTTTTACGATCACCGCATCACTCTCGCCTTTGAACAGGATTTTGCCGTCAACGTAATCTGCCTGTAACCAAACGCGGCTCTGGCAACCTTCTATCAGGTTGCTTTCGGTTTTGTACTTTTCTTCCAAAGGGGGAAGCGAATTACCGAGGTCTATCAGTAACGCATACTTGTCCATCCAGTCGTCGAAGTCTGAAAACTCTTCGATTACCTGGTCCTGAAGTTCATTGATTGTCATCTTACTATCTAACTTTTAATTTTCAACTTTCACCTGTTATACACTACTTCGAGCACTGTCTGGCCGACAGCTTTCAGTACGTTTTTGTCTATATTGCCCATGTTGTCGTTCTGCGTATGCCAATGGTCGCGGAAACCTTTATCCGACTGCGGGTCATAATTGATAATGTCTAAACAAGGGATGCCGGTCTCTTCGATTACCGCTTCGTGATCGTCGGTTACGCCGCCACCGCTTGCATTGATAAAGTATTTGCCGTAACCGAGATTACGAGCCGCTTCCCATACTTCGTCCACATAGCGGGCGGCATAGCGCATGGAGATATATTCTTTATAGAACACTGCGTCTTTGGCCCCGACCATGTCGAGCAGGATGCCGAATTCGGCTTTGTAGTTCGGTTTATGTGGGTTCTTGCCCCAGAAACGGCTGCCGAGACACCAGGTGTCGCTGGTATCGTTGTATTTTTCTTTTGCAAATTCGGGCGTTCCGTAGTCTTCCGCATCGAAAAAGATGATGTCCACGCCAATGTTCGGTGCTTTCATACTGAATTGGCGGGCGATTTCCAGCAGGACGCCTACACCGCTCGCCCCGTCGTCTGCTCCGTCGAGTGGTTTGCGGTGGTTGGCCGGATCGGGATCATGATCTGAATAAGGACGTGTGTCCCAATGGGCAAAAAGGATCATGCGCTTATTGCTGTCCGGGTTGTAGGCGCCGATAATGTTACGCGATTCCAACGGAGTCCCGTCGTAGGCGGTGAGCGTCATTTCCTGTTCGTAGACCTGTGCACCGAAACGTTTCAGTTCGGATACTAAATAGTCACCGCAAGCCTTATGTGCCGGCGTGTTAGGGACCCGGTGGCCGAATGAAACCTGTTTATCCACATACGAATAAGCACTGTCGGCATCAAAAGAGGGTGCCGATGTCGCCGTCGTTTTCTTCACTTCCGTCGCGGGCTCCGTCGTCTCACCGGAACCTTTCTGACCGCATGCAAACAGGGCCATTGTGCATAATAATAAAATCAGTTTAGTCATATCTTGTCGTTTATATCTTATTGTTAGAGGCGGATTGCGCTTTGTTCATCACACGCAACAGGTTGCCTCCCCATATTTTGGCAATGTCGTTTTCCGTATAGCCTTCTTTGATCAGGCGGACAGTAATGTTTATCAACTCGTTGCTGGCGCGGCATCCGATCAGTTCACCGTCTCCGTCGAAGTCCGAACCGATGCCTACATGGTGGATTCCGATCAGGTCGACAATGTGGGTGATGTGGCGGATAGCATCGCTCAAGGATGCCTTTTCGGCGTCTTCATTGATAAATCCTTTGTAGAGGCATACTTGTACCACGCCGCCTTGTGCCGCTAATGCTTTCAACTGTTCGTCCGTCAGGTTGCGGGGATGGTTGCAGAGTGCACGGGCGGAAGAATGGGAGGCGATAATCGGGTAGGCACTGGTTTCCAGCGCATCGTAGAATGTGCTTTCTGCGGCGTGCGAGATGTCGACCAGTATGCCGAGTTCATTCATCTTACGGATCACATCTTTCCCGAAAGGACTCAGTCCGTTCCATTCCGCTTCGCCCCGTGCCGAGTCGCAGATATCGTTATTCCCGTTGTGGCAAAGGGTTATGTAAGAAACACCCATGTCACGGAAGCGGGTGATGTTTTCGAGGTCTTTGCCGATGGCGTATCCGTTTTCCAGGCCCAGCATGATTGCTTTCTTGCCGGCTGCTTTCAGGACGTGTACTTCCTGAGGCGTATAGGCGATACACATACGGGGACGGTTTATATCCATCTGCCGGTGTATTTCCTGCAGGCGGTTTGTCGCGTAGTCGGTTGCTTTCTGCAACGATGCGTCGTCTCTCGGCCCTTGCGGGATGTAAGCGACCATGATGGCTGCATCTATCAATCCCTCTTCCATAAGGGGAAGATTTACTTTGCCGCCTTCTTTATGGCCGATGTTGAACTCGCCCGGGAAAATCATCGGGGTGTCGGTATGCGAATCGAGCGTCACGTTCCGGTGATGGATGCGTTTGGCTTCTTTGAACAGACGGGACGATTCGACGTGATACTTGAATAGTTTCAACATCTGTTCGTCGTCGTTAGCCGCCATTGCTTCGGGATGCCATTGTACGCTGAATATCTCCTTTTCAGGATGTTCCATCGCTTCGTTGATGCCGTCGGGAGCTGTTGCCGTCGCGATAAATTCGGGCGCAGGCTCTTTGATGGCCTGGTGATGGAAAGAGTTGACCAGGAGTTCCGGCGTTCCGTCCAGCATGGTGCGGAGTTTGGAAGGCTTGTCGCTAAGCATGACGGAATGGGATGCCTGCTCACGGGGAAGCGTCTGGCTGTGTTTCAGCAGCTTTTGCGCATGTTGGGAGTGGATATCCTGATAGACGCCACCGCCGAATGCTACGTTCAGTATCTGGTGGCCGCGGCATATTCCCATAACGGGCAGTTGGCGGTTCGTAGCCAGACGGAGCAGAATCAGGTCGTATTCATCCCGATAGCTGTCCACATCCTGCAGAGCCGGGATCGGTTCTTCCTGCATGTAAAGCGGGTTGATGTCGCCGCCACCGCTCATAACCAATCCGTCCAGTCCGTTAACGATAGCCGTCAATGCTTCGATATCCGTAATTACAGGAACTAATACCGGAGCGCCTCCGGCCTTCAACACTGCCTGTACATACGTTTCGGCTATACATGAAAGTCCGTCTTTCCGGTTAGCGGATATTCCTATGCGGGGAGGTTGAAGACGTTCTTTTTTCGGTATATAATTATCAACTTCCCTGTAGAGGGCCTCTAAATTCGGACGACGGACTTTCATAGAATTATGAGTTATGAATTATGAATTATGAAGAAGTTGTCGGATGAGCATGCAATTTTAGTTTCATGCCCATCCAACTGAAATTGCATGCCCATGGAATTCTTTACGCATCAATATTCGCATACGTAGCATTCTCTTCGATAAACTCGCGGCGCGGACCAACGTCTTCACCCATCAGCATGGAGAATATCTGGTCTGCTTCGGCTGCGCTGTCGATTGTGATCTGCTTCAGCGTACGGTTTTCCGGGTTCATGGTCGTGTCCCACAACTGGTGGTCGTTCATTTCTCCCAAACCTTTGTAGCGCTGTGTATGAATCTGGTTTTCATTACCTCCGCCATATTTGTCGATGAATACCTGGCGTTGCTGGTCTGTCCAGCAATACTCTTCGATCTTACCTTTCTTACACAAGTAGAGGGGAGGAGTTGCCAGATAAACATATCCGTTTTCGATCAACGCACGCATGCGGCGGAAGAAGAAGGTCAGGATCAGAGTGGCAATGTGGCTTCCGTCCACATCGGCATCGGTCATGATGATCACCTTGTGGTAGCGCAGTTTGCTCAGGTTCAGTTCCTTCGGGTCGTCTTCGGTTCCAATGGTCACACCCATTGCGCGGAAGATGTTCTGGATTTCTTCGCTTTCGAAGATCTTGTGGTCCATTGCTTTTTCCACATTCAGGATCTTACCGCGAAGCGGCAGGATTGCCTGGAAGTTACGGTCGCGTCCCTGCTTGGCTGTACCGCCTGCAGAGTCCCCTTCGACGAGGAACAACTCGCAAAGGGCGGCGTCTTTGGACGAACAGTCAGCCAATTTGCCAGGAAGACCGCCGCCTGTCATCGGTGACTTGCGCTGTACCAGTTCGCGTGCCTTACGGGCAGCCTGGCGTGCCTGGGCAGCCAGGATTACCTTGTCGACAATAACCTTGGCTTCTTTCGGATGTTCTTCCAGGTAATAGCCTAATGCTTCGCCGATAGCCTGGTCTACCGCGCCGGTCACTTCGTTGTTCCCTAATTTCGTCTTGGTCTGCCCTTCAAACTGGGGTTCCGCTACCTTGATCGAGATAACGGCTGTCAGACCTTCGCGGAAGTCGTCACCGGAGATTTCAACCTTTGCCTTTTCCAGCAGTTTGGAGTCGTCCGCATACTTTTTCAGTGTACGGGTCAAACCGCGGCGGAAACCGGACAGGTGCGTACCTCCTTCTATGGTGTTGATATCGTTTACATACGAGAATACGCTTTCGTTAAACGAAGTGTTGTACGTCATGGCCACTTCTACCGGAATACCCTGTTTTTCCGTTGTGATGTGGATTACGTCCGGGATCAGCTGCTCTTTGGAGCGGTCGACGTAGCGGACGAATTCTTTCAAACCTTCATCGGAATGGAATGTGTCTGACTTATAGCTGCCGTCCTCTTTCGTGACGCGTTTGTCTGTCAGGGTAAGCGTGATACCTGCATTCAGGAAGGCGAGCTCACGTAGGCGGGTGGCCAGAATCTCATATTTATATTCTGTTACGGTAAAGATGCTTCCGTCCGGCTTAAACATGATCTTTGTTCCTGTCGTGTCGGTTTCGCCGATAACTTCGACGGGATGGAGCGGCTTGCCGCAAGCAAATTCCTGCATGTGGATTTTTCCGTCGCGGCGGACTTCTGCTCTCAGGTAAGTGGAAAGTGCATTTACACAGGATACACCTACGCCATGCAAACCTCCGGATACCTTGTAAGAACCTTTGTCGAACTTACCTCCTGCATGGAGAACGGTCAATACAACTTCAAGCGCAGAGACGCCTTCTTTCTCATGAATATCTACCGGGATACCACGGCCGTCGTCTGTTACCGAGATGGAATTGTCTTCGTTTATCACTACTTCTATTCGGGAACAGTATCCGGCTAATGCTTCATCAATAGAGTTGTCAACAACTTCGTATACCAAATGGTGCAGGCCTCTTTCGCTGGTGTCGCCAATATACATGGACGGTCTTTTACGCACTGCCTCTAACCCTTCAAGTACCTGAATACTGTCCGCAGAGTACTCTGTAGAAGTATTCTTAATTTCTTCACTCATGAGTCTTTATCGTTTAAAATCTGTAATTATCTGTCTGTCTAAAAAAGCTAACAAATATAGTGAAAATAATTGACTTAGAAGGTATGGATAGTGTGAAAATAGTCAAATGTGGAGATATAACAAAAAAAGAGACAAAGTTCAACTTTGTCTCTTTCTAAAAGGTAGCCCGTGGGGGAATCGAACCCCCCTTTCAAGAATGAAAATCTTGCGTCCTAACCGATAGACGAACGGGCCGGCGGGTTTAAAAAAGCCGGGCTGATTGATTAGTCCGGCTTTATACTATATAAAGTATAATACCTTTATTATGCCAGTCCGTTAACGTGCTTTGCCAATTTGGATTTCAAGTTGCCAGCCTTATTCTTATGAATAATGTGTTTTTTAGCAAGCTTGTCCAACATAGAGCACACCTTCGGATACAGAGCCTGAGCTTCGTTCTTGTCTTCAGTAGCACGCAAAACCTTCATTGCATTTCTTGCAGTCTTTGCATAATATCTGTTATGCAGACGCTTTGCGTTGGTCTGTCTGATTCTCTTAATAGATGACTTGTGATTTGCCATTGTTAGCTGTTCTCTTTATTTATTCTTTAATCCTGTTTATTGTAGCCCGTGGGGGAATCGAACCCCCCTTTCAAGAATGAAAATCTTGCGTCCTAACCGATAGACGAACGGGCCATCCTGTCAAAGTTCTCACTTTCAGCTCTCTGGGATTGTTGATTTCCCGATTGCGAGTGCAAAGATAGATGTTCTCTTTAAACTGGCAAAATATTTGAAGGGAAAATATATAGAATCTTTCGCATTTAACATCTATTTCGAACTCATGTCTTGCAGGTGAATTTCCAATGCGTTGACTGAAATGTTTATTTCCCAGATACATACGCATAGCGAGGCGGCCAATAGCAAGAGTCCGACTCCGAATATCCAGGCGGCGATGATTTGCCAGGAGATGTAGATGAAAAACATCGATATCACGCAAAAGAGCAGACTGAGCAGTCCCAATATTTGCATGGAACGCGTCAGATACAACCGTTTCCGGAGGTTGGCAATCTGTGCGACATTTTTCGGATCATGTGTCTGCTGGTGCTTTTCTTTTAATGTACGCACAAGGCTCGCATACGAAATAAACCGGTTTGTATAAGCCAGAAGGATAAGCGAGACTGCCGAGAAGAGCAACGACGGAGTGGTAAGCGTAAGTTCCTGCATATTTATATGTACTTTATAATTTAGTAGTTTGTTATGTAATAAAACAAAGCGGAAAAGGAAAATGTTGTAACTTTGTTATCTAAATAACGGTGATATGTTGTGTAAAACGCGTGGGATTGTCCTGCATTCTATTCCATATAACGATAAGTACTCTATTATATATATGTACACGGAGGCTTTCGGACGTGCTTCCTATCTGGTTGCCCGCAGCCGGGGAAAGAAATCGCCTGTCTCGAAAGCGCTCTTTATGCCTCTTTCGGTTGTGGAAATGGAAGTAGAGCATCTGAATAAGCGCGATTTGCACCGCATTCGTGAAACGAAACTTTGTTATCCGCTTACGGAAGTGTTTTGTAATCCGGTCAAGAACGTGCTTGCGCTTTTCCTGTCCGAAGTTCTTTTCCGGGTGGTGAAGGAGACAGAACCGGATTCGCGGCTTTTTGAATATCTGTATGAGTCGATACAACTGTTGGAGCTGTCGGATAAAGGGGTGGCGAATTTCCATCTGGTGTTTTTGCTTCGGCTTTTATATTATATGGGGATTTATCCGAATGCGGATTCGTATGTGGCAGGTTCCTGTTTTGATATGCTGAACGGTGTGTTTGTCGAGCAAATTCCGATGCACCGCCATTATCTGAACCGGGAGGAAAGCGTGGTCTTTGCCCGGTTGCTGAAGATTAGTTTTGAAAATATGTCCTTATATTCTTTTTCCCGCCAGGACCGCGTGAACGTCATCAGCCGTATTCTTGAATATTATCGTTTGCACCTGCCGGATTTTCCCGAAATAAAGTCCCTATCGGTCATGCAAAGTCTGTTTGATTAACAGATTGCCCCTCCAAATACTTGCCAGTTTGCGGAAAAGGTTATACTTTTGCCCGCACTTACAGCAAAAAGGGCTCTGTAGTTCAACGGATAGAATAGAAGTTTCCTAAACTTTAGATCCGAGTTCGATTCTCGGCGGAGCTACTGGTAACAAAAAAGGCAATCATTTTCTGATTGCCTTTTTTGTTACCAGTAGAATGGTTCGAATGTAACCCGATCTCCATTGAGGAGGCATTTTAAATATCTGTCGCTAATTCGGACATCCTCGTAATAATCAGTCCCATTTGCATACTCTACATAGAAAGAATCAAAAAAGTTGTCTTCCCAATCCCAGTAAAAACTTGTTTTCAGTTCGTCGGTCATACCATTGGGATAATAGATAATTGTAAAATCCTCTCCCGTATGATCATCATAGAAGTCAAGCCGTTGCTCACATTCGTATCCATCATAGTTTGTATAAAAATCCACCCAAGTATTATTGCATAAAGCATCGGTTGCCCAACCGTAGTCATCGTAATACGGATCATCCTCACAACTGTTGAATAAACAGAATACTGACAGCAATAACAAAAAGCCGAGTATATTATTCTTAATCATAGTCCCATACATTTATATTCAAGAGACAAAGATATGAATAAAAACTATATGCTACTCATTCCGGCAACTCCTCTTCCTTTTCCTCTCCCCATTCCCCATTATTGAAAATGCTGATCTGGAAGGTGTCGTCGGATTCTGAACGGCTGTAGAGGCGGCCTTTGTAGCGGATGATTTTGTTTTGTTCCGGTAGGATATTGTCGATTTGCCGTTCACGGATCAGTTCATCGCTTTGGGCGATGGCGGAGAGGTGGACGGATATTTTGTTGTCGGTCGCTGGAATGAAGGTGTAGAAAGAATGCGTTTTATTTACTATCCCAATATCTTCGCTCTTGAATATATATGAAAGGGTTTGTTTTTCCAATGTCTTGATCCCCAGGCCGGTTGTGATGTCCAGCTGATTGGCAACCCCGTCGATCTCCATATCGAATTGTTTGAGCTCGTCGGAAACCGAGTCGGTAGCCATAAACTCAATGCGGCTGACAATGCGCTCCAGAGTAATGTCTTCATTGATTTCATCGGCAGCTCCTATTTTTAGGGGCAGTGCTCCGTAGAATGTATCGGAAACGTTATCGAAAGAGAAAATGGAATTGGATAATGTTGCCGTTTTTGAGTTATGTGCCAGGAAATAAAATGTATAATCCCCTTGTGGCAGGCTGTCGTAGACAATACCGAAGTCGATATCTTTGTCTGAGGCATCGCAAACGAATTGTTTGTTTTTGACGTAAACGGGCGCATCCCCTTCTTCCGTCTTTTGATATACAGCATATTCGATAGTAGTACATAACTCCTTCAATTCTTTATCTCCCTCTGCTTTTGACACCGATGGTTCCGGAATTGTATTATCGGGCATACTGCGGGTGGCGGGAAAAGACACGACTTCTTTTTCCATTTGAATACTGAATTGGACGGGATAAATTTCTTTTTCCGGATTAACGACTTCCTCGAGTGCGGGATTGTTACTACAGCCTGTCAGGTAAAGCACACAGGCAAGTGCATATAACACTTCTCTTTTCATAGCTAAGCTTTTTGTTGTTTCTAACGGAAGCAAAGGAAACATAAAACTTTAGAAATAAAAAATATTTGCAGATAAATTTAAAAAGAAATTTTATATTTGTCGAATAGACACAATGTAGTAACCTTAAAAATAAAGAGAAACATGGCACGTCCTGTAACATTATGTACGCTGCAGTGGGGAGATCTCCCGCTGGAAGTTGTTTGTGAAAAAGCAAAATCATTTGGTTTTGATGGTGTAGAGTTGGGTTTGCCTTCCCATTTGGATGTCCGGAGGACAGATCCCGAGTATTATCAGGGTATCAAGGCTATGCTTGATAAATATGGTTTGAAACTGTTTTGTATCTCTAACCATCTGATTGGCCAGGCTATTTGCGATAACATAGACCAGCGCCATAAATCGATATTGCCCGATTGTATCTGGGGAGATGGTGATCCCGAAGGTATTCGCCAGCGTGCAGCCGAATATATGATCCAGGCTGCCCGTGCCGCTAAAATGTTAGGTTTGGATGTCGTAGCCGGTTTTACCGGCAGTTCGATCTGGCAATGGCTTTATTCTTTTCCGCCTGTTTCCGATGAAATGATAAATGAAGGATATGCTGATTTTGCACGGCGTTTCATACCGGTTCTGGATGCGTTCCAGGAGTTGGGAGTTCGTTTTGCTCTTGAGGTCCATCCTTCCGAGATTGCGTTTGATACCTATTCTGCCCGGAAAGCGCTTGAGGCAGTCAATTATCATCCGGCTTTCGGTTTCAATTATGACCCGAGCCATCTGGGATACCAGAGTGTTGATTATGTTGATTTCATCAACCAGTTTTCCGACCGTATTTTCCACGTTCACATGAAAGATGTGTATTGGAGCGATACGCCTAAGCAGATCGGTGTTTTCGGTGGTCATTCGACGTTTGGCGATGCACGTCGCTTTTGGAATTTCCGCAGTCTGGGACGTGGTAAAATCCAGTTCGAAGAGATTATCCGTGCCTTGAACGATATCGGCTACCAGGGACCGCTTTCAGTCGAGTGGGAAGACAGCCGCATGGATCGTGAGCATGGTGCCCGCGAATCCTGTGCTTTTGTGAAGCAAGTCGATTTCGAACCGTCGGCCCATGCTTTTGATGCCTGTTTTGAGAAATAAGAAGCGGTGTTCAGAAAAGAAAATAAATGCGATTCTTGCCGATACCGGTAAGAATCGCTGTCTTTAAGGCGGTTTTTGGCGTAAAATTTGCCGATAGCATAGTGTATCGTGGCTTACTGTGCAAGATAACTATAAAGCAATTTTGGATTACTTTCAAGTCCGGTATGAATAGCTTTTGTTAATTGTTAAATGATACAATAACCCCCTTTTCCGGCCATTTTTCTATTTCGTCCGAAAAGTTGATCCATTTTTGATTGACTTTTTTCATCGTTTCACCTCTCTTTTTTGACAACAGGCGGAGTGAGATGCCGGGAACATTACAAAAAGCGTGCAGTTCGATTGCTGAAAGGCGCAAATACTGACAAAGTGATAAACCTTAACTCCCGGAGAATCGCTTGTAGCAAAATAAAACGGACCGCGCTTCAAATATCCAAAGGAAATTTTGGTGGTTTTTTGCCCTGAAAACGGTCCTCTTTTCAATTACGACCGTACTAATCTCAATTACGACCGTCTAAATCTTTGCGGGCTGCCGAGTGCACTACCTATTGAGACGGTCATAATGGCGAAGAGGACGGTCGCAATGGCAAAGAACTCTCGAAAAAGAGGAAAAAGTCCCTTTTTGAGGCTGAAAAACATGATTAACATTTGTTCGCTTTCGGGGGCGTTTTGGGGCTTTGAAAAGAAATTTTGTACAATAAGGTCATTGGAAAATTAAAGAATACCATTCTAAGGTTGAAAGAGAATTTTCTAATATGAATTTGAATAAAAGTGATGTAGTCCGCACATGAATATTTTGAGAAAAATCAATCAGGTGAGTGGAAGCTTAAAATATTATCAAGGTAAGCAAAATCAAATACCCTTATATGTACAGATAAATTTGAAAAATAGGTGTCTTTGTCGTTAAACGAAATATAAGTAGCGATGATTTTATATTTTTGTTTTAATTAGTATGATGTGTATGATTATGGAAGACTGTAAAATTCAATTATTATTATCAATTATGAGTAAATTGCCATCTCAAAGTTTATTGTATGTTGGTGATTATATTAATAATGCATTTAATGATGGTTGTATTCTTGATATTAAAAGATATTTGTCAGATATAGGCGTGTATAAAAATCAATATGACTATTGTTTTAAACTGTCTTCTGATTGTATACTTTATTTAGAACAGGAACTAATAAAAGACGATAGTCTTATCGATTATTTTTGTCATTATGCTATTTTGCATGATAATCGAATATTGCTAAAGGTATATGATGGACACATCTTTTCTATAGATAAGTCATTAAATATTTCATGTGATTTGTTAGATGAATGTGAAAATGGTGGTTTGACTATATATGAAGAAGAGTTTAATGTAAATGTGATATAGCATGAAATATCTATTTTATGATTATTTTTATCATGATGTAGTGATAAAAAGTTTATTATGTAATTTTGCTGATGTCGAAAATAGTAATTCAATTCAGTTTGTATTAAATATTTGTGATGCTGATGTTGAGGATGATAACTTGTCGGATTTTGAAACGCAAGTAAAGTGTGTTTTTAGAAATGTGCATCGTTCTTATATTGATTTACATCATAATATAGTAGGTGATTATTATATATCATCTTCCGAAATAAATGATAAAGATCCGATCTTGATAGAATATAAAGAGGAAATGAAGAATTATATTTCAATGGAAAGATTGTGTAAATTGAAATGTTATTCTATTTTTACTAATGGAGGATGTGTTAAAATAATATCAGAAAATGATGTTGAAATAGTAAATAATAGTTTGTGATTAAAAAAGTACGGATCATAATGAAATTGGAAAATTAGAATGATTAAGGATTAATTTATATAAGTATATATGGAAATTTCTATTAATTGCTCTGTGCTTTCTGTTGAGTTTGACAAAACATCAAAGCGTGAAGATTTGGATATTCTGGATCAAAAGATGAAAGAATTTTTCTTTAAAAAAGAATATCTTGAAAGTGTTGCTCAATATGATATTAGCTTGATCTGTGTTAGTCCTGGATTTCAAATTTTTTTTAACCCCAGAAGACCTAAATATTATAAAGATAAATGTATGAAGGGTCTCACTGTAGAAGAAGTGCGATTAACAAAACTGTTTTCTTGTGAATTAGAGTTGAATTATGATGCTTTTATTGTGTCTGATAGAAAAGAGGGGTATAATATTATTGCAAATACAGTGATGCGGTTTCTTGAAGAGCTAAAGTATCCAATAGCAATAAAGAAATTCGACAAGAAAAGATTTAATGAAGATATGAAAGTATTTTTTGTCCAGATGGGGTGTAATATTTAGTTTGCGGAATGAAATACGGTCTAAATTCTGGAAATAGTATGGAATAAAGAAATAAAGATATGAAAGATGAAAGAAGAAAGCGAATAGTAACAAAGATAGGGGATGTTTTTTGCTCAGAAATTGATGGACGATATAAAAGATATTTCCAGTATATCGTTAGTGATATGGAACAACTCAATAGCTCTGTTATCCGTGTGTTTAAGACACATTATCCAATGGATAATAAGCCGGAAATAGATGATATAGTGAAGGATGAAGTTGAGTTTTACTCCCATACAGTGTTAAAATCTGGAGTTGTGTATAATGCATGGTATAAGGTGGGGAAATCAAAAGATACAGGCAGTGAAGAATATAAAAAAATTTTGTTTGGAACTGCGCAAGAATGCATAGTTCATTCTCCGACAGAAATAGAATGGGTAGATCCTGCTGAAAATTGGTATGTCTGGCATATAAATGAACCTCATATACGGATAGGGAAGCTTACTAAAGATATCCAACCTGTAGAGATCGGTTCTGTGATGTCCTATCTTGATATAATTGATCGTATGCAATATGGCCGATATACATTCAAATATAAAGGCTATAAAGATAAGTGATTATTTGTGATATTTTAAATTATTTATTAGGCACAGTCTGAAAATATAAAAGCGATTACTCCTGGAATATTAAAATGCTATTGATAATCAAGTAGGTAAATAGAAACATGAAAACTAAACAGTAAATAGTATGAACTTTTTTGATTATATGTATTGTCGATTATATTGGTGGAATACTAAGATAATAAAAGAAAAAGAAACTCCTACTTTTTATTCAATTGTAGGACTTTCTGTTTTTCAATCTTTTGGGATTATTCCTATTATAGATATATGTGGAATATCTATTGGGAATTCCACGTATATTAATGCAGTCTTATCTATTTCACATTTTTATTTGGTTTTAGGTATAATCGTATTAATTGTAGATTTGATTTATTATAATAAGAAAAAGCGCAAAAAATTATATACAACATTCGCTAACCTTACTGTTGATAAGAAGAAAAAACTGGATATACTTTGTCTGTCTTATATTCTAATTATCATTGTCTCAAATATATTGTTAAGTAATTATATGAGATTTAGATACGAAGGATGATAACTTAATTTTGTGAATAGACATAGGATATCGGGACAACTTTTTCCATTCACTTCGGCGTATAGAAGTTTGCTGTTCATGGCTCTTTCTTTTTGTTTCAAAGGACAAAATTGTCAAAGTATGGCATATCAGGAATGTATATTATATCAACTCATTTGCCGATTCTCTGAAAACAAAGTTGAATTTTGTCATTGTTTATCATTTTATAGTCCCTATCTTTACAAAGAAACCATAAATAAGCAATGGCATGAAAAACATATTCCTATTGATTTTTCTGGTAGTCATCAATAATCCTTTGTACTCTCAATTTGTGATGTCTAAAAGCACATCAGATAGAATAGAGGGAAAGCTGAAAAAAGAAATTCTGGATAAAGCGTCTCTCCGTTGCTGGTATGAATTTACCCAATATTGTTTGAATGAGGGGGTGAAAGAACAGGTGGTTGATACTTTTACTTTGGATATAGGACCGAAGTATTCTGTGTATTATGATCAGAACCGTATTATGCGGGATTCTCTGGATAGAGCTGAAGGTGAAAAACTAAGACCTCGTGTCAAGTTGATTAGGCAACATATGACAAAAGGGGAAATTGATGCTTTACGTGGGCAAGGCGGCGGGAATTATCGGGAACTGTTGAGCAAGGGAGAGACTGCCGTGTTGTATAAAGACAGAAAAGGGCAGAAAGCGACTATCATAGATGGTTCTATTACTGAAATGTATAAATGTATGGATGAAATTCCTCCCCAATCATGGGAGTTGAAGGAAGATACAATGACCATTTTAGGCTATGTCTCCCAACAGGCGGAAACTACTTTTCGAGGTAGGAGATATGTTGCTTGGTTCGCACCGGATATCCCATTACAAGATGGGCCTTGGAAGTTGTACGGATTGCCGGGACTTATGCTAAAAGTTGTGGTTGACGATGGTCTGTTTATCTTTCAGGCGATTGGGCTGCAAAAACTGGACTCTTTTCCTATTACGATGAACAAAGACCAATATGTGACGACCGACAGAAAACAAATAAGGAAGTTAGCGTTTAAGAAAAACAATAAACGGCATTTTTTAGGTACTGACGGTACTTTCTCGATGAGTTTCGAAGCTGATAAACGTATATTTGACGAACTGGAGCGGGAATGAAGTTCCGGTGTGTACTATATTGCCTTTTTCTGGTATCTTCTTTATCTTCACAAACCCTGATCAAGGGTACTATTACGGATAAGAAAGCCGGACAAGCCGTAGATGCTGCGACTGTCAGCCTCTATGCGCTTAGGAGTAATCGGATTTTGGCTTATACCCAATCGGATGAAAAGGGGGAATATCAGATTGTTTATAATGGGAAACAGGATAGCCTCACTTTGGCGGTTGCCGGTTTTAACCTGAAGAAAGTGGTAAAAGATATTGCAAATGAAAGCCAGACGATTAATTTCATGGTGGGGGATGAGGTGATTTCAATTAAGGAGGTTATTGTGGTGGCTCCTAAAATCAATGAGTCTGGAGATACACTGAATTATAATGTGGAACGGTTTACGGACGAGACGGACCGGACGTTGAAAGATGTACTCCGGAAGATGCCGGGGATACAGGTCTTGGATAATGGGATGATTCTTTACCAGAATAATCCGATCAACCGTTTCTATATAGAGGATATGGATTTATTGAAAGACCGGTATGGGATTGCGACCAATAATCTGAATCCGAATGATATTGCGACTGTGCAAGTCCTGCAGAAACATCAGCCGGTCAAAGCACTGAAGGACTATGAGCCTTCATCTGATGCTGCTATAAATCTGAAATTAAAAAAGTCGGCCAAAGGTGTCGTTCTGGCTACCGCACAATTGGGGGCTGGGGCTTCACCGTTATTGCTAAGTAATGAACTGGTGGGCATGTATTTCTCTAAAAAGATACAGGATTTGGCTGTTTATAAGGGAGATAACTCCGGGCGGGACGTTACCGGCGAATTGAATAGCTTATATAGTTTGGAGCCGGAAGTCCGAAATTTGGATATTCTCCACGTTTTAAAGCCTACGTTACCGGCTGTGAGTCAGCAGCGGTATCTTTTTAACGATGCGCATATTGGAACGGTGAATCATTTGCAGGCATTGAAAAACCATTATACTTTGAGTACGAATGTCCATTATGCTTATGACGAACCGAAGAGGGAGAACAGTACGGAAACTGATTATTACCTGCCGGGCGACAGTAGTTTGAAAATAAGGGAGCGTAACTTTTCCCGATTGTATCAGAACCGGATGGATGCCAATGTGGAACTGAACGCGAATGCGGATGATTTCTATTTGAAAGACCGGATTAAGGCGGAAGGGCGGTGGGATAAGGAAAACGGCCGTATTTTTACCGGTGACTCGATTCGTGAGCATCTGGATAATCCTATATATGGACTTAGTAATCAGTTTGAATGGGTGAAAACGAACGAGCAGCATATGTTTAAGGTAACGTCGTTTGCCGGTTATAAAGATATGTCGCAAACATTGGAGGTTTCTCCTGTTTTGTATGACGGAATATTGCCGCCTGCCACATCGGAGATGGCTTGGATGAAACAAAAAGCCCGGATGAAAGATTTTACTGCGGCCAACTCGTTTACGTATGGCCGGAAAGGAGCAGTGGTGCAAAATTATTCATTGGACTTTAATGTCCGTATCCAACATTTGAAGAGTAATCTGCTACTTGTGGATAACGCGGTGGAAACGGCTGGCGGAGACTCGCTCTCGAATGACCTGAAACGGGAATCTTATGAGTGGAAGCTTCATCTTGCGCATAGTTTTACATTAGGGTCTAACACGAATTTCCATCTGTTTTGTCCGGTTCGCTATCTGTTGGTTCGTGAGCGGGACAATATAGTCGGAGAGAAGACGCATACTTCTCATTATCTTTTTGTGGAGCCGTTTCTGGTCTTGGAACAACGGATTTCGGCTTATCTGTCTTCTTCCTTAAATTATTCGTTTTCTCAAGAGGTTTCGGGAATAGAAGAGGCTTATACCGGAAGTGTCATGACTTCGTACCGGGAGCTTTTGCGGAATGACGGGATACGCGACCGGCAGAAGCAACATACGCTTTGGTGGATATTGGATTATAAGAGTCCGTTTTCTTCTATGTTCGGTTCTTTCACGACCTATTATACGCATACGCATTCTCGTTTGCTGAGCGAATATCTGTATGAAGGAATTTTGATGCGCAAGTCGACATTGCAGCATCCCAACAATATCCAGTCGCTTTTTTCTGACCTTGTGATAGGAAAAGACCTGGATGCGATAAAATCTTCGTTTTCGTTGAAGGCCGATTACCGTTACAATCGTTCTTTACAGATTTTGCAGGGGATGATTTCCGGATATCGGTCTCATGCCGTTTCGTTAGGTGGTTCGTTTCATGCGAAATTGAATCGAAAAGTAATCTTTGATTATAAAATCCGGGGAACATGGAATAAAAGCTTGTTTCAGGAGAGCGAGTTGCCTGTTGCTCCTGTCTGTTTACTTTCCCAGCGGTTATCGTTCAACTGGTTGCCGGTTAAGGAATTGATCGCAGGCTTGTCGTGCGAGCATTTCTACAATGACGCGATTCGTTCCGGAAGCCGCAATATGTGGTTTGCCGATCTGAACCTGTCTTATACCTTAAAAGCAGTGGAGTTCCGTTTGGATTATACGAACCTCTTTAATACCCGTCGGTATGTATCGACTGTTTTTAATGAGACGGGACGCTATTATACCGAGTATGATTTACGTCCCGGAGAGATATTGTTCAGGGTGCGTTTTAAGTTGCTGTAAACTTATACATTCTTTCGCTTATCTCTATGCAAAGTATTATATTTTGTTACGATCAAATAATATCTTCCATTACCGCCGAAAGATATATGATTAACAAAATTGTCAGTCTTGATATATCTATCTCTGTTCAAGATTAGCATAATGAAAGAGTGAATGGATAGGATTTAAACAAAAACAACACGCTGCTCTTTTGTCAATCCCTTAATTATAACTACTTTTGTGGCTGAAGAAAAAGTAAAAACTAAAGTATGAAAAAGATTAGAGCTGCCATTGTTGGATATGGCAATATTGGGAAGTATGTATTAGAGGCCCTGGAAGCTGCTCCTGATTTTGAAGTAGCAGGTGTTGTACGTCGTAATCCGAATGATATTCCGGACGAATTGAAAGGGTACACTGTCACTGATAATATCACAAAACTGGATAAAGTGGACGTTGCTGTTTTGGCGACTCCGACCCGTAGCGTTGAAACGTATGCCAAAGAAATCCTTTCTTTAGGTATCAATACGGTGGATAGCTTCGATATTCACGGAAGTATTGTCGACTTGCGCCGTTCGCTGGACGCTGTGGCTAAGGCTCATAATACCGTGGCGGTAATCTCTGCCGGATGGGACCCGGGAAGCGACTCTATCGTTCGTGCTTTGTTGCAGGCTATCGTTCCGAAAGGCATTACATATACAAACTTCGGTCCGGGTATGAGTATGGGACATACGGTTGCCGTTAAAGCAATCGAAGGTGTAAAGGCTGCCCTGTCTATGACAATCCCGATGGGAACAGGTGTTCACCGCCGTATGGTTTATATCGAAGTGAAAGAGGAATATGAATTTGATAAGGTTGCTGCTGCTATCAAGGCGGACGACTATTTTGTACACGACGAAACGCATGTGATCCAGGTCGATTGTGTGGATGACCTGAAAGATATGGGACATGGTGTAAACCTCGTTCGCAAAGGCGTTTCCGGTAAGACACAGAACCAGTTGATCGAGTTCGACATGAAGATCAACAACCCCGCTCTTACTGCACAGATCCTGGTTTGTGTGGCCCGCGCAAGCTTCAAGCAGCAGCCTGGCGCTTACACGATGATCGAATTGCCGGTGATCGATATGCTTTATGGCGACAGAGAAGACTTGATTAAACACCTTGTTTAACAATTAGAAAAGATTATGCTTGATTTTATTACCTGGACGGCTGACCCCGCCATCTTTTCCATTGGTTCGCGTGAAATACGCTGGTATGGATTGGCATTCGCCATCGGATTCCTGATCGGTTACAAGATCGTGGAGAAGATGTGGAAAAGAGAAAAACTCAATCCGGCATGGATCGACTCCCTGCTGATTTATACGATGTTAGGGACTGTCATTGGTGCCCGCCTGGGACATTGCCTGTTCTATGCTCCGGAATATTATCTTGCCCACCCGATCGAAATACTGAAGATATGGGAAGGAGGACTTGCCAGCCACGGGGGAACGTTGGGTATAATTATAGCTGTCTACTTTTACTCCAAGCGGGTCAGTCATCGCAGTATGCTTTGGACATTCGACAAGCTGGTTGTTCCGACCGGCCTTGTTGCAGCTATGATCCGTTTGGGTAATTTGATGAATCATGAAATATACGGACATCCCACCGACTTGCCGTGGGGTTTCCGCTTTATTGAGAATTTACACGCCTGGAAAAGAGGGGCGGAGCCTATCTTCACCGTTCCCAGCCATCCGACACAGCTTTATGAAGCGGGTGCTTATTTAGTGACGTTCGCTATCTGTATGTGGCTTTATTTCAAAAGGAATGCCTGGAAAAAGGAAGGACTTATCTTTGGCGTATTTATGATTTGTGTATTCGGTTCGCGCTTTTTCATCGAGTTCCTGAAAAACAATCAGGAAGAGTTTGAGGCTAATATGATGCTGAATATGGGGCAATGGCTCAGTATTCCGTTTGTTTTAGCCGGGCTCTACTTCGTATGGCGTGCACTGAAGAAAGGAGATGTGTCTCCCAAGTCTTAACTTTCAATTTTCAACTTTCAATTAACAAGATGTACAAATTAAAAGAAATAGCAGATAAAGTTTACTATGTGGGTGTAAATGACCGGCAGAAAGCTCTTTTTGAGAATATGTGGCCTTTGCCTTACGGTGTGTCTTATAATTCCTATCTGATCGTGGACGAAAAGACGGTCCTGGTCGATACGGTGGATGTATGTTATTCCGATATTTTCCTGAAAAAGATTGCGGATGCACTTGGCGGACGTTCTTTGGACTATCTGATCGTGAACCATATGGAACCCGATCATGCGGGCAGTATCCGTCTGTTGCGCCAGCAATATCCGGATGTGCAGATCATCGGGAACAAGCAGACTTTCGGAATGTTGGCCGGCTATCATAACATTACAACAGGGTTGTATGAAGTGAAGGAAGGCGATACGTTGAGCATAGGCCGTCATCAGTTGTCATTCTACATGGCTCCGATGGTGCACTGGCCGGAGGTGATGGTCACTTATGATTCGACGGATAAAATCCTTTTTTCAGCAGATGCTTTCGGGACGTACGGGACATTGGACGGTGGTGTGATCGATTCGGAAATGAATGTGGAACATTATTGGGAGGAGATGATCCGCTACTATTCCAATATTGTCGGCAAATATGGAAATCCCGTGCAGCGTGCTTTGCAGAAACTGTCGGCGTTGGATATCCAGACGATCTGTTCGACTCATGGCCCAGTGTGGCGTGAATATGCGGCAAAAGCGATTGATATCTATGACCGCATGAGCCGTTATGAAGGTGAAGATGGTGTCGCGATCGTATATGGCAGTATGTATGGCAATACCGAGCAGATGGCAGAAGCGATTGCAGCGTCTTTAGCAGCGAGCGGTGTGAAGAACATCGTGATGCATAATGTCAGCAAAAGCCCTGCTTCTTATGTGTTGAAAGATATTTTCAAGTATAAAGGCCTGATCATCGGTAGTCCGACTTACAGCAACCGCCTGTTCCCGGAAATAGAATCGATTCTCGATAAGATCGAAACGCGCGAAGTGAAGAACCGTCTGTACGGATATTTCGGCTCTTTCACCTGGGCGGGTGCGGCAGTAAAGAATCTGGCTGCTTTCGGCGAAAAGATGAAATGGGAAGTTGTCGGTGTTCCGGTCGAGCAAAAGCAGGCTTTGAATGCTGATAAATATGCAGAGTGCTGGGCTTTGGGAGAAGCAATGGCTGAAAAATTGAAAAAAGAGAATTGAGAATTGAAAATTCTTGGTTGGAAAGAATAAAGATATTACTTTTAGGAACGAAAGAACTAAATTAAAAAAAGCATTATGAGACTAATTATTGAACCTGATTACGAGCAACTCTCAAAGTGGGCTGCCAATTATGTAGCTGCAAAGATTAAGAAAGCTAATCCGACAGCAGAGAAACCATTTGTATTGGGCTTGCCTACCGGCTCTTCTCCTTTAGGCATGTACAAGAACCTGATCGAACTGAACAAACAGGGAGTGATCTCTTTCCAGAATATCATCACTTTCAATATGGATGAGTATGTAGGCTTGCCGAAAGACCATCCTGAAAGCTATCATTCTTTCATGTGGAACAACTTCTTCAGCCATATCGATATCAAGCCGGAGAATGTCAATATCCTGAACGGTAACGCAGAAGATCTGGAAGCAGAATGTGCAGCTTATGAGGCTAAGATGAAAGCCGTAGGTGGTGTAGACCTGTTCCTGGGCGGCATCGGTCCTGACGGGCATATCGCTTTCAACGAACCGGGCTCTTCTTTGGTTTCCCGTACTCGCGTTAAGTCTCTGACTACAGATACGATCATCGCTAACTCCCGTTTCTTCGACAACGACGTAAACAAGGTGCCGAAGACTTCCGTTACGGTTGGTGTGGGTACTGTGTTGGATGCAAAAGAAGTATTGATCATGGTAAACGGTCACAACAAGGCTCGTGCTTTGCAGCAGGCTGTGGAAGGCGCTGTCAACCAGATGTGGACAATCACCGCCTTGCAGATGCACCCGAAAGGCATCATCGTTGCCGACGAAGCTGCCTGTGCAGAAATTAAAGTCGGCACATACAATTACTTCAAAGACATCGAGAAAGACAATCTTTGTCCCTGTTCTTTGCTGAAATAAGATTTTTATTATACCATAATAAGTTTTGATTAAGATTGAAAGGCTGTATCTGCGATAGATATGGCCTTTTTTACTGACTATTTATCTGATTCATATTTTAAATATCCCTTAACTCTGATTCGATCCAGTTTTGTTGTTTTAAGTTGTAACCTCAAATTTATGTCGGCGATGGATTTTATAATCTCTTCAAATAGCTGGTCATTAGTTTCCTGGTCTTTATTCAGACTTTCTATATCATCGTCCATTTCGGATTGTCGGGATAAAATAAGTTTTATCTGTTCTTTAAGCTGAAGCAATTCAGCTTGATTGATAGGTGAAGAGAAGGCATATTGTCTTACTTTTACGAAAGCGCGCATAATATTGATATTTACCTGTACGGCAATAGGAGAGCGTAGTATGCCGGATAACATTGCAACTCCCTGTTCGGTAAAAGCATACGGCATATATCGAGAGCCGCCCCAACTTGAGGTTCCAAAATGGAACCTCAAATGATTAAATTCCTCTTCGGTAAGCTGAAACATAAAATCCGGAGGAAATCTGTCAGGATTACGTTTGACTGCCTTGTTTAGATTTTTTGTTTCCACGGCATAGAGATCAGCCAAGTCTTTATCCAGCATTACACGCTGGCCGCGTATTTCATAAATCTTACTTTCGATAAGTGTAGGTTCCATAGTTTGATATTTATGGTTAAGAATAAATTTATTTGCAGGTAAAAGTATGCAAATAAATCCTTACAACTTATTCTTTCTTAAGCAAAATCAAAAAAATATTTTTACTGATTGAACATATCCTTATTGTAGAAGTTCATGATAGAGATCAGCTGATTATGAGCGATTTGGGCGGGGCTGTCGGGGTTCAGGTCGATGGCGGTGAGATAGTTGTTGAGGGCCTGGCGGACATCGCCTTTCTTGCGGTAGGCATTGCCGCGCAAGTAGTAAGCTTCATCCGATAAAGCGTTTTTTTCTATGTATTCATCCAACAAACGAATGGCTTCATCTGTTTTACCATCGGTAATAAGTTGTTTAATAGTTTCCATCGTGTAACATTTATAACAAATAAGCAACAAAGATATATCAGATAGCCTTCTATACATTATAATACAGTTTAAAAAAACTGTTTTTTTGTGGCTGATGTACGGTTACGTTAATTATTTGTGTAAGTTTGCACCCGATTTCAAATAGATAAGACGTTATTATGCAAAAGAATCTGGTAATAGTGGAGTCACCCGCTAAGGCAAAAACCATTGAAAAGTTCCTCGGAAAAGATTACAAGGTCATGTCAAGTTACGGCCACATCCGCGATCTGAAGACGAAAGAGTTCAGTATTGATATCGAGCACGATTATGCTCCGCAGTATGTAGTGCCTGCCGACAAGAAGAAGCTGGTCAGTGAACTGAAGTCCGAAGCCAAGTCTGCCGAACAGGTATGGCTCGCATCCGATGAGGACCGTGAGGGAGAAGCGATCTCGTGGCACCTGTATGAAGTATTGGGCTTGAAGCCGGAAAAAACGAAACGTATCGTCTTTCATGAAATTACCAAGAATGCTATTTTGCATGCTATTGAAACACCGCGCGATATCGATATTAATCTGGTGAACGCCCAGCAGGCACGCCGTGTGCTGGACCGTATCGTGGGTTTTGAGCTTTCGCCGATCCTTTGGCGCAAGGTGAAGCCCGCCCTGTCTGCCGGACGTGTGCAGTCGGTGGCTGTCCGCCTGATTGTGGAACGTGAGCGCGAGATTAACGATTTTGTCAGCGAAGCCGCTTACCGTGTGATTGCCAATTTTATCCTGCCCGACGGGACAACGGTACTGAAAGCCGAACTGAACCGCCGTTTGAAGGATAAGAAAGAGGTGGAAGCCTTCCTGGAATCCTGCAAGAACGCTTCGTTTACCATTGACGATATTACTACCAAACCGGTAAAGAAATCGCCTGCGCCTCCTTTCACCACTTCAACCTTGCAACAGGAGGCTGCCCGTAAATTAGGATATTCCGTTTCGCAGACCATGATGATCGCGCAGCGTTTATATGAATCCGGATTGATCACTTATATGCGTACCGACTCGGTAAACCTGAGTGACTTGGCATTGGGAACTGCGAAAGAAGCTATTTTAGATACATACGGCGAGAAATATTACAAATTCCGCCAATACCATACGAAGAGTAAAGGTGCACAGGAGGCGCACGAAGCAATCCGTCCGACCTATATCAGTAACGTGGAAGCCGGCAACTCCCCGCAGGAAAAGAAACTGTACGAGTTGATCCGCAAGCGCACGATTGCCTGCCAGATGGCGGATGCCGAACTGGAACGCACGACTATTTCGGTCGGAATCAGCGGACAGACGGAACGTTTTGTCGCTGTCGGCGAAGTGATCAGCTTCGAAGGTTTCCTTCAGGTATATATGGAAAGCAACGACGACGATGTGGAAAAGGATAAAGAACAGGACAACGGCCTGCTCCCTCCGGTAAAACTGCATGAAGTCCTGTCGTTGAAAGATATTGTGGCAACGGAACGTTTCACACAGCGTCCGCCGCGTTACACGGAAGCCAGCCTGGTCCGCCGTCTGGAAGAACTCGGTATTGGACGTCCTTCTACCTATGCCCCGACTATCCAGACCATCCAGAACCGCGAATATGTGGTGAAAGGAGATAAGGAAGGTACGGAACGCGCCTATACGGTTATTACGCTGTCAAAAGGAAAGATCAAGGAAGCAGAAAAGACAGAGATTGTCGGTGCGGATCGCAATAAGCTGATGCCGACCGATATCGGTACAGTGGTAAACGACTTCCTAATGGAGTATTTCCCGGATGTATTGGATTATAACTTTACCGCCAGCGTAGAAAAGGAGTTTGACTCAGTGGCAGACGGCGAGTTGGTTTGGACAAAAGCGATTGACAAGTTTTATAAGATATTTCATCCGATCGTAGAAGCTACGGCTGCCGTTAAGACAGAACATAAGGTCGGGGAGCGTCAGTTGGGTATCGATCCGAAGAGCGGTAACCCGGTATTTGTGAAGATCGGCCGTTATGGTCCTGTTGTTCAGATCGGCGTTGCCCATACGGAGGATAAGGAAGCTCCGAAACCTCAGTTCGCCTCCTTGCTGAAAGGACAGTCTATCGATACGATTACGTTGGAAGAGGCTCTGAAGCTTTTCGACCTGCCCCGTACGATCGGTGAATACGAAGGAAAAGTGATGGTTGCGGCTATCGGTCGCTTCGGTCCGTTTATCCGCCATGACGGCAAGTTTGTTTCCATCCCGAAAGACCTGAATCCGTTGACGATCACTCCCGAAGAGGCAATCACTTTGATCGACGAGAAGCGGAAGAAAGACGAACAGCGTTTCATCAAGAAATTTGAAGAAGATCCGGAAATGGAAATCCTGAACGGTCGTTTCGGTCCCTATATCTCTTATCAGAAAGCGAACTATCGCATTCCGAAGACGGTTACGGACCCGACAGCCCTGACATTGGACGATTGTAAAAAGATCATCGCTGATGCTGCCGAGAAACCGGCGACTGGTAAGAAGACAACACGTAAAAAGAAAGCGTAATAATAAAGATCATAATTAAGCCCTTCAGCCTTCAGACATTCACACACTGTGAGTCCTGAAGGCTGAAGGGCTTTTCTTTTTTGGGGCTGTAAAAGTTGATTTATGCTTCTATTCCTGTAAATACCTTTAGTGCATATCCGATCAGGAAGCTGAGTGCTGCAACGCTGAAACTCAATACGGCCATTTCGGTAAACCGCTTGCGGAAACTTTCGCTTCTGGCTACGGAATAGTAATAATTGAACAGGGCGATAATCAACAAGGCGGAAACCAACATAACGCCTAAAGCCACCAATACATTACTGATAAAGATGAACGGTGCCACCAACGCTATAACCGTGAAAATATATGCGATCCCGGTATAGATCGAGGCCTTTACAGGACGTTTTCCATCCCCGCCTTCCGATTTTGTAGAGAGATATTCGGACGAAGCCATCGAGAGGGCGGCGGCAATTCCTGTAATACTTCCGGTCAGGGCGATTAGTTTCGAATCGCTTAATGCCAGCGTAAAACCGGCCAGAGCACCGGTAAATTCCACCAATGCATCGTTCAACCCCAACACGACGGACCCCATATATTCGAGCCGTTCCTCATTGATCAGGGCAATGAGTTTTTCTTCGTGCTCGTCTTCGTCTTTTGCGATCTGCAGTAATTCCGGATAATCTTTATAGGCGGCATAGCCGTCTCTGGACTCTTCCTCGCTTCCTTCCATCAGCTTGATGGCGAAAGTAATGCCTAAGATACGGGCCAGAAGATAGTACTTTAGGATTTTCCATTTGAAAGGCGCCACATCCTGTCCGGTATATTTCTTCAGGACGGCGTAATGCCCTTTTTCATCGGCAGAGATGCGGAGCAATACATCCCGGTTTGCCGGATTTTTCTCGACGGCAGCTAACTTCGTATAAACAATGCTCTCCGTGATTTCATTCCGCTGAAACCGAAGGAGAGCATCGTATGTTTGTTGATCTATATTCATACTATTGTTTTATACAATCAATGATTTCTGCATCGAATGCATCGGATAGGCATTCTTTCTCAATAAACTCCGGTGAAAGTTGTTTCACATAGTCTATAATGTTAGCTTTTAGCCCGTAAGATCCTAAGATTTCCGTGATGTCGCGTCCATAAACCCGGCAAGTCGCTTCATCTCCGTAGACCTCCTGCAATTCTTTTTTGGAGAGATGGCCGAGTTCACGGGTGGTGTCGCCCTCGATGGTATCTACAATCAAGGCTCTGCCTCCGGGGCGCAGTACCCGGTGTATCTCCTGCATGGCTTTCCGGTCTTCCGGCACGCAATACAGAATGTGGGAACAGATAATCAGGTCGAACGAATTATCTTCGTAAGGAATCTGTGTGATGTCGACTTGGTAAGTTGCCACATTCGGATTGAGGTCTGCATCCCGGTAATCGCCCACATAAGGTGATTGTCTCAGAAAGTCCTTCAGGCCTTTCACCGGAGCGAAATGGAGAACTTTCAGCGGTTTCTCCGTATCCTTGAAGACTTCGTTCCGGATGTACATGCAAAGAATGCGGGTCCGTTCCAGAGAAAGGCAATGCGGACATTTGATGTTCCGGCGCAATCCCAGATTGCCGTGAGAGAGGAAACGGCGGGATGACTTGCCGCAACAGCAACATTCGTACCGGTCCCCTTTCAGTAATACCGCTTCTATTTTATATAGAGCGTAATGGAGGGCGATCCGCTGTCTCTCGCTCACTAACTTTCTGTATAAGCTTTTAATCATTTCTGTCGTCTGCGTATTACATTCTTTCCGGAACCTCGATGCCTAACAGCGACATGGCCGACTTAACGACCTTCGCTACGTTAGCGGAGAGGACAAGGCGGAATTTCTTCACTTCCTCGTTTTCTTCGCGCAGGATGGAGAAGTCGTGGTAGAACTGGTTGTATTCTTTTACCAGGTCGTACGTATAGTTGGCGATAAGGGCCGGGCTGTATTCCTTTCCGGCTTCGCGTACAGTTGCTGCATAGTCGGCAGTCATCTGGATCAGGTTTTCTTCCTTTTCGGAGATAGTTGTCGTGGTCGGCAACTGTGCCGGCAGTTCGATACCCTGTTCGGCAGCCTTGCGCAGCACGGAACGGATACGGGCGTAGGTGTACTGGATGAACGGGCCTGTGTTGCCGTTGAAGTCAATCGATTCTTTCGGATTGAAAGTCATGTTCTTGCGCGGGTCGACTTTCAGAATGAAATATTTCAGGGAACCGAGTCCGACGATGCGGGCGATGTTTTCGGCTTCTTCCGGTGTCATTTCGTCCAACTTGCCTAATTCCTGCGAGATTTCGCGGGCCGTATTCACCATTTCTTCCATCAGGTCGTCTGCGTCTACCACCGTTCCTTCGCGGCTCTTCATCTTTCCTTCCGGCAGTTCGACCATGCCGTAGGAGAAGTGAACGAGTCCTTTGCCAAACTCGAATCCCAACTTGTCTAACAGGATAGACAGCACCTGGAAGTGATAGTTTTGTTCGTTGCCGACAACATAAATCATCTTATTGATCGGGTAGTCGTCGAAACGCAGCTTGGCTGTGCCTATATCTTGTGTCATGTAGACGGAAGTTCCGTCGGCGCGAAGCAGAAGCTTTTCGTCCAAGCCGTCTTTCGTCAGGTCGGCCCATACCGAACCGTCTTCACGGCGGTAGAAGACGCCTTTATCGAGTCCTTCCAGCACTTTGCCTTTGCCTTCTAAGTAGGTTTGCGATTCGTAATAGATCTTATCGAAGTTAACCCCCATCATCTTGTAAGTTTCGTCAAAACCGGCATACACCCAGTTGTTCATCATCTCCCAGAGGGCGCGTACTTCCTTGTCGCCGGCTTCCCATTTGCGGAGCATCTCACGTGCTTCAGCCATCAGGGAAGAAGCAGCTTCCGCTTCCTCTTTCGTCATGCCACCCGCTTCAAGGGCAGCTGTCTCTTCTTTCAACTTATTGCTGAACAGAACGTAGAAATCGCCGATCAGGTGGTCGCCTTTCTTGCCGGCTGTTTCGGGAGTGACGCCGTTGCCCCATTTCTGCCAGGCCAGCATGGACTTACAGATATGGATACCGCGGTCGTTGACGATATTGGTCTTGACCACCTTGTTGCCGTTCGCCTTCATGATTTCGGACAGGCTGTAACCCAACAGGTTGTTGCGCACGTGTCCGAGGTGGAGCGGTTTGTTGGTGTTGGGAGAGGAGTATTCGATCATCACTAACGGAGACTGTTCCGTTACGGGCACGATACCGTATGCCGGCTGGCTGTTAATATCATTCAGCAGATCGATCCAGCAGGCGCAGGCGACTGTCAGGTTCAGGAATCCTTTTATCACATTAAATTCGGCAACGGCCGGTTCATGCCCGATGAGGTATTCGCCGATTTCCTGCGCTGTCTGTTCCGGTGATTTCTTCGACATGCGGAGAAACGGAAATACAACTAAGGTCAGATGCCCTTTAAACTCTTTCTTCGTTTTTTGCAGTTGTACCTGGCTGGCGGCAACATCTGCGCCATACAGTTCTTTTATGCCGGCAATGATTGCACCGGTAATCTGTTGTTCGATAACCATATTCGTTCAGTATATGTTCGGATTTATTTTGCCCGCAAAGGTACGGGTTTATTTACAAATAAAAAAGGCATCCTTATGGAGGGTGCCTTTTCCTTTTCGTAAAAATGTAAGACTAACTTACTTAATGAGGTCTGCCAGTTCTGCACCTGCTTTAAATTTAACAGATTTGCGTGCCGGGATTTCAATTGGTTGTTTAGTCTTCGGGTTAACTCCTTTACGTGCGGATTTTTCAGCAACAGAAAAAGATCCGAAACCTAAAAGGGCAACTTTTCCACCTTCCTTTAATTCACTGGATACTGTTTCAACGAAAGCTTCAACAGCTTTTTTAGCATCAACTTTGCTCAAACCGGATTTTTCCGATACAGCACTGATAAATTCTGTTTTGTTCATGATGGTTTGAAAATTAATATATTAAACAAGTTTATTGATAGCCTGAAAAGTTGGTGTCAAATGTAATTCTATTTTAATATATCGCAAAGAAAAAAAGAGTTTTTTTTATTGATTTACTATGTTTTAGTGTTGTTTTGCCAGAAAACTACCAAAATATATTTACCTTTGTCCGTAAATTGATAAATATATGATGAATCAAAATAGCTCGGGATTTCTGAGTAGCATCCCGATGGTTACGAAAAACCTTATCATTATTAACTTGCTTTTTTGGGTAGCGAGCCTTGTTTTACCAAAGGTCGGAATCGACCTGGTCCAGCTGTTCGGACTGCACTTTCCGGGTGTGACGGATTTCTATCCGTTCCAGTTTATCACCTATATGTTCATGCATGATACCCACTCGTTTGCACACGTGTTTTTCAATATGTTCGGTGTGTATATGTTCGGGCGTGTACTGGAGAATGTCTGGGGACCGAAGCGTTTCCTTATCTTTTATATGGTGACAGGTATCGGTGCGGGGATTGCGCAGGAATTGGTTTGGCTCTATTCCGTTCACTCATTCGCAAGCGCCAACGGCCTTACGCTGGCGCAGTTGCTTGCCGGCGATCCTTCGTTGAATTATCTGATTACGATCGGGGCTTCCGGTTCGGTGTTCGGTATTTTGCTGGCTTTTGCCATGCTGTTCCCGAATGTGCCGCTTTATCTGATGTTTATCCCGATTCCTATCAAAGCTAAATACTTCGTGATTTTTTACGGATTAGCCGAGTTGTTTATGGGCGTAGCCAATAATGGCGGTGACTCTGTTGCGCATTTCGCACACTTAGGCGGTATGTTCTTCGGTTATTTCCTGGTTCGGTATTGGAAAAAGAATGACTTTAACAATGGGCGATATTTTTAATCTCAAGCAGACCTTCAATTCCGGGAATATCCTGGCGAAGCTGATCTATATCAACGTCGGCCTGTTCGTCGTGATACGGTTGACGAGTGTGATCCTGATGCTGTTCAATCTGGGCGGATTCCCGTTCTTGCAATATTTGCAGATGCCGTCGTCTCCTGACCTGTTGTTGTACAGGCCCTGGACGATCTTTACCTATATGTTCACGCACTTCGACTTCCTGCATATCCTGTTCAATATGCTTTGGTTGTACTGGTTCGGCGGACTGTTCCTGAATTTCTTCAGTGAACGCCAGTTAGGCGGCCTGTATCTGTTGGGCGGTATTGCTGGCGCGGTGTTGTTCTTGTTGGCTTACAATATATTCCCTTATTTCCGCAGTGTAGCCGCCTATAGCTATCTGATGGGCGCTTCGGCTTCGGTGATGGCGATTGTTTTTGCCGTATCCTTCTATCGGAAGGACTTGGAAATCGGCCTGTTTCTGATCGGAAGGGTCAAACTGATTTATCTGGCTCTGTTCACCTTCGTGATCGACCTGTTAGCCATTACTTCTACGAATGCCGGCGGCCATATCGCCCATATCGGAGGCGCCCTGTTCGGCATCTGGTTTGCCGCGCGTATTAAGGAGGGAAAAGACCTGACAGCCCCGATGAACCGCCTGATCGACTGGGCGGTGAATCTTGGAAAGCGAAAACCGAAGATGCGTGTGACTTATAAACGTGCGGAAACCGATTATGAATATAATGCCCGTAAGAACCGCGAAACAGCAGATCTGGATGCAATATTGGACAAATTGAAACGTTCTGGTTACGAAAGCCTCTCGGCCGAAGAAAAGAAAAAACTATTTGATGCCAGCAAGAAATGAGCGAGCGGTTTAAAGCGATCAAGATCCTGTTTAAGTCTGTAGTTGGAACAGCCAATGTGATAGTCATCCTGCTGTTCATCGCTTCGGCTTTCTCTGACAGGGTTTCACCGGACAGGAGTGTGTTTTTCTCTTATCTGGGTTTGGGATTTCCTGTGCTTTGCATCTTGAACCTGTGCTTTGTCATTTATTGGCTGTTTCTTTGGGAATGGCGTTTCGTGTTGATCGGGCTTTGTTCGTTTCTGATCTGTAAAGGCCCTGTTACCCGTTATTTCCCGTTTCATAATAAAGTGGAGGATGTCCCGAAAGAAAACGTGCTGAAGGTCTTGACATATAATGTGATGGCTTTCGGATATAAAGATCACTCCGAAGATTCGCCGAACCCCATATTAAGGTATATCGCCAACTCGGGAGCGGATATTGTCTGCTTGCAGGAATACGCAGTCGGGACTTCCGACCGGTTCCTGACAAACCGGAAAGTTGCCAATGCCCTGAAGATGTACCGCTACCGCTCGATTTTACCTGTCGGGAGATCCGGTACGCTTACCTTTAATATCGCCGTGTTTTCCAAATATCCGATATCCAAGTCCCGCAAGATCAAGTATGAAAGCTCGTTCAACGGTTCTTCCATCCATGAACTGGACATAAATGGGAAGAAGCTTACCTTGATCAACAATCATTTAGAGTCGTTTAAGCTGACGACGGAGGACAGGAGCCATTATTCCGCTTTCATCAAGAATATGAATTCGGAAACACTCGACGGTCTGAAAAACTCCATCGAGCAGAAGCTTGGCCCGGCTTTCCGGATACGCGCCCGCCAGGCAAGAGCTGTGGCCGAAGAGATTAAAAAGATCGATACGGATTACGTATTGGTTTGCGGCGACTTCAACGATACGCCGATTTCTTATGCACACCGTGTGATTCAAGGTCCGTTGACGGATGCTTATGCAGCTTCCGGTCGTGGCGCCGGAATTACTTATAATGAAAACTTCTTTTGGTTCCGGATCGACAATATCCTGCATTCTGCCAATATAAAACCGATTAACTGTACAGTCGATAAGGTGCACTATTCCGACCACTATCCGTTGTGGTGCCTTTTACAATTGAAAAATTGACAATTGACAATTGAGAATTTGTTAGAATTGCCATCAGGATATTCATAGAAAAGCGTATCTTTGTCTGTAAGGTGATTCAATTAAAATCCGTTATCATGAGCAACAAGATTTACCCTATCGGCGTCCAGAACTTCGAGAAGATTCGGAGAGACGGTTATTTTTATGTAGACAAGACTGCCCACGTCTACCAACTGGCAAAAAGCGGAAGTTACTATTTCCTGAGTCGCCCGCGCCGTTTCGGAAAGAGCCTGTTGTTGTCTACTTTGGAGGCTTATTTCGAGGGGAAGAAAGAGCTCTTTGCCGGACTGGCCATCGAGCGGTTGGAAAAAGATTGGAATCGCTACCCGGTTCTGCATCTTGATTTGAATGCCCGCCAATATGAAAATATAGGATCGCTTTTGGAAGAATTGAATAAATACCTTGAAATTTGGGAGCAGGCATATGACAGCCCATTCGGAGACCGTAAGCCGGAGGAACGTTTCTTTCAGGTGATTCGCCGGGCTTATGAGAAAACCGGACAACGCGTTGTGGTTTTGATAGACGAATATGACAAACCCTTGTTGCAGGCAATCGGGAAACCGGAATTGCAGGAAGCCTATCGCAGTTTGTTGAAAGCTTTCTATGGCGTGATGAAAAGCGCGGACGGTTATATCCGTTTTGCGATGCTGACGGGTGTGACCAAGTTCAGCAAAGTGAGCGTGTTCAGTGACCTGAATAACTTGGAAGACATATCGTTTCGCCGGAACTATAACGAACTATGCGGTATCAGTGAACAGGAACTGCAAGACAACCTGGGAGATGAGTTACCGGAGTTTTCACGATCATTAGGTCTGACGGAATCAGAATTATGTGACAAACTCCGCCGATATTACGACGGTTACCATTTTGCACCTGATACAGCAGAGGGCATCTATAATCCGTTCAGCCTGCTTCATGCCTTTAAGAATCGGGAATTTGGCAGCTATTGGTTTGCGACCGGTACGCCATCCTATTTAGTGGAACTCCTGAAACGCAACCATTACGATTTGGACCGTTTGGCGCATGAAGAGACCGATGCTGAAACGCTCGACGGTGTGGATTCGGTCGACTCTGATCCGATCCCGGTAATATATCAGAGTGGCTATCTGACGATCAAGGGGTATGACGCGGAATTTGGTATGTATCGGCTGGGTTTTCCTAATTTAGAAGTCGAAGAGGGGTTTGTCAAATATCTATTGCCCTTTTATACAAATGTCAGCGCTTCAAAAACACCATTTGAAATCAGCCGTTTTATTCGGGAAATCCGTTCCGGTGATTACGATGCTTTCTTCCGTCGTTTGCAAGGTTTCTTTGCCGACACCCCTTACGAAACGGTTACCGGTTTGAAACCTGAGCGTGATACGGAACTGCATTATCAGAACGTCCTGTTTATCGTCTTCCGTCTGATAGGACTATATACAAAGGTGGAGTACCATACGAACCGGGGACGTATCGACTTGGTCTTGCAAACGGATCGTTATATCTATGTGATGGAGTTCAAGTTGAATGGAACGGCAGAGGAGGCATTGCATCAAATCAACGAAAAACAATACGGCCAAGCTTTTGCCGCCGATGGCCGGCAGATCATCAAAATCGGTGTGAATTTTTCATCCGAAACCCGTAATATCGAAAAGTGGGTAGTTTCCTAATTTAATTCAAGCAATCATGACAAGCACAATCTTTCTTACAGTAGCCATTGTTGCTACGGCAATCTTTCTGATCCAGTTTATGGTTTCCATCTTCTTTGGCGATATCGATACGGATGTCGATGTAGATGCAGACCTCGGCAGTATCTTGTCCTTTAAGGGATTGACGCATTTCTGCATCGGAATGGGCTGGTATATGTATATCTCGCAAGGAACGGATATCACGTCGTATGCCGTCGGTATTCTGGTCGGCCTTATCTTTGTTCTGGTTCTTTGGTATCTGTATAAAAAGGCCTGGCAATTGCAGAAAGAGAACAAGCCGGAGAAGTTGGAAGCCTTGCAGGGACGCGAATGTACGATCTATGCACACGACGGTGAACGTTATGTCGTGCAGGTAGCTGTCAACGGCGCTTTGCGTGAAATGGATGTCCGTTCGCTCGAGGACAGGAAATATCAGACCGGCGACCGGACTACGATCGTCAAGGTGGAATCAGGAATTATGTATATTCAATAAATAACAAATCTATTAGAATTATGACACAGGAGATGTTAATCATGATCGCTATACTGGTGGTAGTGGTCATCATTTCGTTTATCGGTATCCTATCCCGTTATCGGAAATGTAAGAGTGATGAGGTGTTGGTCGTTTATGGTAAGACCTCCGGGGAAAAGTCTGCCAAGCTTTATCATGGTGGCGCCGCCTTTGTATGGCCGATTATCCAAGGATATGAATTCCTTTCCATGAAACCGTTGCAGATCGACTGCAAACTGACCGGAGCTTTGTCTGCACAGAATATCCGTGTGGATGTGCCGACGACTATTACGGTTGCGATCAGTACCGATCCCGAAGTTATGCAGAACGCCGCCGAACGTCTGCTCGGATTGCAGTCGGAAGATAAGCAGAATCTGATTACGGATGTCGTTTACGGACAGATGCGTCTGGTGATTGCCGATATGACGATTGAAGAATTGAACTCCGACCGCGATAAGTTCCTGTCCAAAGTGCGTGAGAATATCGATACGGAACTCCGGAAGTTCGGTCTTTACCTGATGAATATCAATATCAGTGATATCCGCGATGCCGCCAACTACATCGTCAACCTCGGTAAAGAAGCCGAAAGTAAAGCGTTGAACGAGGCACAGGCAAACATCGAAGAACAGGAAAAGTTAGGAGCGATCAAGATCGCCAACCAGATAAAGGAACGCGAGACAAAGGTGGCCGAAACCCGTAAGGACCAGGATATCGCCATTGCGGAAACCAAAAAACAGCAGGAAATATCGGTGGCGAATGCCGACAAAGACCGTATTTCGCAGGTCGCTATTGCCAATGCCGAAAAGGAATCGCAGGTAGCCAAGGCGGAGGCCGAAAAGAATATCAATATCGAGAAAGCCAATACCGAGAAGGAAAGCCGCATCGCCGAACTGAACTCCGATATGGAGATCAAGAAAGCAGATGCCGGGAAGAAAGCCGCCATCGGACGTAACGAAGCCGGTAAAGATATCGCCCTCTCCAATTCGGAACTTGCCGTCACACAGGCGGATGCCGATAAGAAAGCCGGTGAAGCCGCTGCCCGTTCGGAAGCCTCGGTTCAGGCTGCCCGCGAAATAGCCCAGAAAGAAGTGGAAGAAGCAAAGGCTAAAAAGGTCGAATCTGCCTTGAAAGCCCAAAAGATCGTTCCCGCCGAAATCGCCAAGCAGGAAGCGATCCTGCAGGCGGATGCTGTAGCCGAGAAGACAATCCGCGAAGCCGAAGCACGTGCAAAAGCCCTGTTGGCGCAAGCCGAAGCCGAGGCCGCTGCCATCCGTATGAAGCTGGAAGCTGAAGCCGACGGTAAGAAGAAGTCATTGCTGGCCGAAGCCGACGGTTTCAAGGCGATGGTTGAAGCCGCCGAATCTAATCCTGCCATTGCGATCCAGTATAAGATGGTCGACCAGTGGAAAGAGATTGCCGGCGAGCAGGTAAAAGCATTCGAACACATCAACCTCGGAAATATCACCGTCTTTGACGGCGGAAACGGCGCTACCGGCAACTTCCTGAACCAATTAGTCAAGACTGTTGCCCCAAGCCTCGGTGTCTTGGACAAACTGCCGATCGGCGAAACCGTCAAGAACATCATCAAGCCGGAAGAGAAAGGCAAGGACGAAAAGACAGCCGGTAAATGATGATTTTCGGTGAGATAACTGTAGAGATGCACGGCTGTGCATCTCTCATTTCCATGCCCATGCATTTCCGATTCCATGCCCATGCATTTCCGATTCCATGCCCATGGAAAATAAAATCCATGCCTATGTATTTATACGCGTGTGAACATTATAAAGAAAAGTGATGTTTGCAGACGAATATAGCCTTTATTGATGTGTTAACAAAATATAAAGAATGGGGCGTTTCCTATTTTTTACTTGACAAACGCTTTTTCAGGGCTTATATTTGTATTGTAATCATAACCGAATAATCGACTATGAAAACAGATATTAACTGAATTAATTAACTGCAAATCCAACATTTTACAACAATGAATTTTAATATCATGAACACAAAAAACAACGCTTTTCCTTATGCCGCAGGCTCTCTTTTGCCGTTGATTTTAATCAACGGATGAATGAATTCCCGGCTCTTGTTCCCGCGCTTGACGCGGGATCGCAGAAGAACATCTCTTATCAATCATCACAATTCAAAATTCATAATTAATCATGGCACGTCCAATCAAAAAAGGTTTAGATTATTTCCCTGTAGATACGAATATATTAAGAGATTTAAAGATCCGTCGTGTAAAACGAGAATATGGTGCGGAATCATTTCTTTTATATATGACAATTCTTTGTGATATTTATGCGAATGGTTACTATCTGGCGGCAAATGACGATTATTTATTCGATCTGTCGGAACAAGTCCAGATACCGGAAAGCAGGGTATTGGATATCTTGTTGTTAATGGTCGATGTCGGGTTGTTCGACTCTACTTTATTCGTGGAAAAGCGGGTTTTGACTTCTCTGTCTGTCCAGAAGCGTTATTTTCTGGCAAAGACCAAAAAGCCGGAAATGTTCGACAGCAAGGAGCGTTCATATTTATTAATGGGGGTTAATGAGCTGATAACCCCGGTTATCTCCCCCAAAACCCCGGTTATTTGCCCGGAAACTCCCCAAAAAGAGGGTTTAAGTACACAAAGAAAAGAAAAGGAAAATAAAATAAAAATAAATACAAATCAAACTACACTCACTCCGTTCGTTCCGCAGGCGAGTGGGCGCGAGCAATGGGAGATTTGGAAAAATGAATTATTGGAAGATGAAGATTGGCGGGCATCCGCTGTCAGGCAATCCGGAGAAGGTATCGGGTTTAACGAGATGCTTCCCGGCAAGTTGAATGAGTTTTGCGATTTCATTGTTTCGAGCGGAGAACAAGATACTGTCGGACACAAAAAAGATTTTACCCGCCGTTTCCATTACTGGCAGTCGAATCATGGAACGAAGAAAAAATTTGCGCGGGCGGCTCAACCTGAAAGAAAGTCGAAAATACAAGAGGCTATCGAATTGGGAGATGCCGTCGCGGAAAATATTAAAAGACTCGGGCTTATATGAATGCCGATGGACGAGGAAACACGCCAGCATTTCGTAAAAGGGAGGCAATGACGGGACCGCTTAAGCGTTTTCTGACAAACTAAGAGCTATTAATGTACAGAAACTACACGTTATGCGACATAAATCAACTCCGCTTCCAGAGGCTGTTGTAACTTTGTGGCATGAAATTGAAAAGCAACAGCCTCCATGAAGGTCATTATTCCGCTTCGTTTACCGCATCCAGGATGTCGGCGAACAGATTCTCTACAAAGAAAAAAGTAGCGTTGCAGAAGAGCTTCGGATCTTTGATTAGGGCGACCGTATTGCTTTTCCCGTTGTTGGCAATCACGCTTTCAGCTGAATAGGTCTTGAACTTTTTGTCGTTCTCCGGATCGTACTGGTAGACAATGTTGCCGACTTCCGCCGAATAGCTGTTGTCGTAGCAGGAGATCTTCATCTTGTATTTGATGATCGTTTTGTCCGTATCGTTCAACAATAATTCGACTTTGGAAGAAACGTTGATGATCCCTTTGGACTTTTTGGAGTTGACATTCGACAGGAATACGTCTTTGCCGTAATTCTTTTTCGCCCACTTTTCGATGACGTCGAATATCTGGACCTGGTTCATATCTTTTACATGGACGGTGTCGCGATAGCATACTTTCCCGTCTTTCATCGGGGCGCATTCTTCGACTTCGCCCTTATGTCCCTGTGCCATAGTTAGCACAGGGAACATAATCAATATAAGGATAATCAGCTTTTTCATATAATCCGAATTATTTCATCCATACATTAATAATCTCTCCAATGACAGTCATCTGCTGTCCTTCGGCTGTTTCGCCCTGCTTGCGGCAGTCGATGATCAACCAAGCGTCTCCGCTCTCACCTTTCTTGAAGAAAGAGAGGCTGTAGGTGTCGTTGTCTCCTATCTCCTTATAAACAGGGCTGTCTTTGCCGATTGCGATGGAAGCGATCGATTTGCCGAACATATTGCCCGTGCCTTTCCATACGGCAGATGTCTCTTTCGTATCCGGTTTGCCGGCCGGTGCAACCTGCATATCGCTTTCGGGCAACATTTGTAAGATGGTAGACGGAACTTTGTCGGCTGCAAAGGCTACATAACCTTCTTTTACCGGAGCCGGAGCAACAGGAGTGGCTGCCGGAGCTGTTACTGGTGCTACTGGCGTTACGGTCCGTGCCGGAGCAACCGGTGCGGCCGGAGCTGTCTGGATGCCAAAGGCTGCCGATGCGGAAGCAAACATCTCGTCGACGAAATCGACTGTTTTGGTACGGAACTTGCCGTTGCCGCGGTTCAACTTGGTTTTATCCTTATTCAAGCAATATTTGTCTGTGATCCATTCTTCGGCTGTATATTTTTCCGGTTCGCGCTGGTAAGATACATTATATTCATAGCGGATGCCGGCAACTTTCATGATCGCCTTCCCGTTTTCGCATTCCATTGTGACGCGATAGTTCATTATGGAACGGTCCAGCGACAGGGCTGTGTTCTGGAACACCAGGTAAACCTGTCCTACGGCAGCGATATCTCCTTTCGAACGGTCGGAATAGACGACGCGGTTGCCGTCTTCGCTGAAAAATCCGTTGGCCCAATCCAACATTCTGTCATATACTTCGTCTTTAGAAAAAGAGGAGGCGTTTATCTCTTGAGTAAATACGACTTTACCATTCTCAACGGGAACGGCTCCGGCCAAATACTTGGAATCATCCTGAGCCCAGAGAAGGCTTGGGATAAATAGTGCTAATAATAAAAGATGCTTCATGGTCATTATTTCTATGTTTTTTACGGGCAAAGATATATAATTGTGGCTGAAATAAACTAAGAGTGTGACAAATAAATTAATCTAATTACTGTTGGACAAAGAAAAAAAGGCTATATTTGCACCCTGTGAAAAAACGAATAATAACATAAACATAAGATTCAAATGCAAAACAAAGGATTTGTAAAGGTCTTTGCGGTGTTACTTACGCTTGTCTGTCTGTTTTATCTGTCATTCTCGTTTGTGACAAGACACTACAACAGTAAAGCCGCTGAGTATGCAGGTGGAGATCCGGTAAAAGAGAGTTCTTATTTGGACTCGTTATCTACTCAGAAGGTGTGGCTGGGCTATACGCTCAAGCAGTGCCGTGAAATGGAAATCAGTTTAGGACTTGACTTGAAGGGCGGTATGAACGTCGTTCTGGAGTTGAATGTGGCCGATGTGATTCGCTCGCTTTCAAACAACAACCAGGATGAGAACTTCAACAAAGCATTGGATTTGGCCTATGCGCACCAGGCAACAAGTCAGAAGGACTTCATTGATCTGTTTGCAGAAGAGTATAAGAAGTTAGATAATGGCGCCCGTTTATCCGCCATATTCAGTACTTTCGAATTGAAAGATAAAATCACTCCCCAGAGTACGGATGCACAGGTTGTCTCTGTGTTGAAGGACGAACTGAAGAGCGCTATCGATAACTCATTTAACGTATTGCGTACCCGTATCGACCGTTTCGGTGTTGTATCTCCGAACATCCAGCGTCTGGAAACAGCCGGTCGTATCCTGGTTGAACTTCCGGGTGTGAAAGAACCGGAACGTGTACGTAAATTGTTACAGGGTAGTGCAAACCTGGAATTCTGGGAAACATATAACTTGCCGGAAATCTACCAACAGTTGGTTGCTGCCGATAACGTATTGGCAACTGTTCTGAAATCAGAAGATTCTGCTGCTGCTACGGAAAGCACAGACGCTGTCGTTGCTGAAACAACGGAAACAACAACAGCCGCCCCTGCTGAAACAACTAACGACGCAGACTCTTTGTTGGCTAAGATCGGTGAAGATAAACCTGAAACACAAGCTGCCTTGAGCCGGGAGGAATTTGCAAAACAGCATCCGTTGTTCGCACTTCTGCAGATCAACCAGTATAACGGTCAGTTGGCTTCTGGTCCGGTTGTCGGTATCGCTGACAAGAAGGATATTGCCAAGATCAATGAATACCTGAACATGAAGCAGGTAAAAGATATCCTGCCGCGTAACCTTTCTTTGAAATGGGGTGTTAAGGCGCTTGACGAAAAAGAACAGTATTTCTACTTATATGCTATCAAGATGACTAATCGTGACGGAACGCCTGCCTTAGGTGGTGACGTTGTTACGGATGCCAACGCCGACTTCGTTCAGCAGGCAGGTCGTTCGGAACAGCAGGTTAGTATGACGATGAACGCAGAAGGTGCCAAAGCATGGGCCCGTCTGACGAAAGAAAATATTGGCAAGGCTGTCGCTATCGTTCTGGATGATATGGTTTATTCTGCTCCGAACGTACAGGTGGAAATCACCGGCGGACGTTCTCAGATTACCGGTCACTTTACTCCGGAAGAAGCGAAGGACTTGGCAAACGTATTGAAGTCCGGTAAGATGGCTGCTTCCGTACAGATCGTACAGGAAGACGTTGTCGGTCCGTCTTTAGGACAGGAAGCTATTAACGCTGGTGTTATTTCATTTGCATTGGCTTTGATCCTGTTGATGATTTATATGTGCGCATTCTACGGAATCATTCCGGGTCTGATTGCCGACGGTGCTCTGGTGCTGAACATCTTCTTCACGATGGGTATCCTTGCATCTTTCCAGGCTGTTCTTACTCTGCCGGGTATCGCCGGTATGGTGTTGACGTTAGGTATGGCGGTCGATGCAAACGTGTTGATCTACGAACGTACAAAAGAAGAACTTCGTGCCGGCAAGTCATTGGGCAAAGCGATTGCCGATGGTTACGGTAACGCCTTCTCCGCTATCTTCGACTCAAACTTGACATCCATTATCACAGGTATTGTATTGTTCTACTTCGGTACAGGTCCTATCCGCGGTTTCGCTACGACAATGATTATCGGTTTGGTTGCTTCTTTCCTGACAGCAGTCTTCCTGACTCGTATCGTTTACGAAGCACTGTTGGCTAAAGACAAACTGAAGAACGTGACATTTACGACTTCTATCACAAAAGACCTGTTGACGAATCCGAAGATCAACTTCCTGGCAGCTCGCAAGGTGGGTTATCTGATTCCTGCCGGTATCATCGTTTTAGGGGCTATCTCCATGTCGACGATCGGTTTGAACAACGGTATCGACTTCACTGGTGGACGTAACTATGTAGTTCGTTTCGACCAGGATGTGAAGACAGATGAAGTTCGTGATATGCTGGATGCACAGTTAGACGGTTCCGTTAGCGTTATCCAGATCGGTACTCCGGACCAGGTTCGTGTATCTACCAACTATAAGATCGATGACAGCGACCCGTCGGTAGACCAGGAAATCGAAACAAAATTGTTCGAAGGCGTTAAGTCACTGCTTCCGGCAGGAACGACACTGGATCAGTTCACCGGCCAGTATATCCAGAGTTCTCAGAAAGTAGGACCGAGCATGGCTGACGATATTAAGAATGCAGCTATCCTGGCAGTTATCTTTGCCATGATCTGTATGGCTGCTTATATCTTGCTTCGTTTCCGCGACATCTCTTTCTCTGTAGGTGCATTCGCTTCCGTAGCTGTAACAACTTTGTGTATCATTTCATTCTACACATTGCTTTGGAAGGTATTACCGTTCTCTATGGAGGTTGACCAGACGTTTATCGCGGCTATCCTGACGATTATCGGTTACTCTATCAACGATACCGTGGTTGTATTCGACCGTATCCGTGAAACGATCGGTCTGTATCCGAAACGTGACCGCTACCAGGTGATCAACGACGCTTTGAACTCTACCCTGTGTCGTACGTTCAATACATCATTGACAACGTTGGTGGTTGTGTTGTGTATCTTCATCCTCGGTGGTGCTACAATCCGTAGCTTTACGTTTGCCATCTTGTTGGGTATCATTATCGGTACATATTCGACTCTGTTCGTAGCAACTCCTATCGCTTACGAATTGCAGAAGAAAAAGATCAATAAGAAAGCGGCTGCTGAAGCTGGTAAATAAGAATTTGTTGTGATTCGATATAAAAAGGCTGTTCCTTTCGGGGGACGGCCTTTTTTTGTGCTTCTAAACATAAGGTGCCCGGTTGGCAAGATGAAAGAGAATGATTATCTTGTAGGCCTCTTACATTGATAAATGCTTACATATTGTAAGCAACACCTTAAAAGATTATGTTATGGAAGTACGCCTGAGTAACCAATTGCCGGATTATCCTTCTTTTATCGCCGGTATTCGCCGCGCCCCCGATCGCGGCTATTCACTTACGCCTGCACAGACAGAGACTGCTTTGAAGAATGCACTCCGTTACATTCCGGAAGAGTTGCATGAAACGCTGGCTCCCGAGTTTATGGAAGAATTGCTGACCCGTGGCCGAATCTACGGATACCGTTACCGGCCGCAAGGCGACCTGAAAGCAAAACCCATAGATCAATACAAAGGAAATTGCCTGGAAGGGAAAGCCTTTCAGGTGATGATCGACAACAATCTCTGTTTCGACATCGCCCTTTATCCGTATGAACTGGTTACGTATGGCGAGACGGGACAGGTCTGCCAGAACTGGATGCAGTACCGCCTGATCAAACAATATCTTGAAATACTGACGACTGAACAGACGCTTGTGATCGAGTCCGGGCATCCGTTGGGATTGTTCCGTTCGCGGCCGGACGCTCCGCGTGTCATCATCACTAACTCGATGATGGTCGGCATGTTCGACAACCAGAAAGACTGGCATGTCGCCGCCCAGATGGGAGTCGCCAACTACGGACAGATGACGGCGGGCGGTTGGATGTATATCGGTCCGCAGGGGATCGTGCACGGCACGTTCAATACGCTGTTGAATGCCGGACGTAAGAAGTTGGGCATTCCGCAGGATCAGGATTTGCGCGGACATCTCTTTGTCTCCTCCGGCCTTGGCGGCATGAGCGGCGCACAACCGAAAGCGGCTGTCATTGCCGGCGCTGCCAGTATCATTGCAGAAGTAGACAGTTCCCGCATAGAAACCCGCCACTCGCAGGGCTGGGTGCAGCATGTAACCGCCGATAAAGCGGAAGCCTTCCGCATGGCGCAGGAGGCGATGCAGGCGAAAGAACCGATATCCGTTGCCTATCATGGCAATATCGTAGACCTGTTGGAATATGCCGAGGCGCAGTCTGTCCGGATCGACCTGCTGAGTGACCAGACTTCTTGCCATGCCGTTTACGAAGGCGGCTATTGTCCTGCCGGAATCTCTTTTGCCGAGCGTACGGAATTGCTTTCACGCGATCCGGATAAGTTCTGCTCGCTGGTCGACGCTTCCCTCCGCCGCCATTTCGAGGTGATCCGGAGGCTTGTGGCCCGCGGCACTTATTTCTTCGACTACGGCAACTCGTTTATGAAAGCGATTTACGATGCCGGAGTGACGGAAATATCCCGCAACGGTGTGGACGAGAAGGACGGCTTTATCTGGCCTTCATACGTCGAGGATATTATGGGACCGGAACTGTTCGACTACGGTTACGGGCCTTTCCGCTGGGTTTGCCTGAGCGGAAAGCATGAGGATCTGGTGAAGACCGACCATGCCGCAATGGATTGTATCGACCCGACCCGGCGCGGACAGGATCTGGACAACTACAATTGGATCCGCGATGCCGAGAAGAACCGCTTGGTTGTCGGCACCCAGGCACGCATTCTTTATCAGGATGCCGAGGGAAGACTGAATATCGCCCTCCGCTTCAACCGCATGGTGCGCGATGGGGAAGTGGGGCCGATTATGCTCGGACGCGACCATCATGATGTGAGCGGGACGGATTCGCCTTTCCGGGAAACATCTAATATATACGATGGCAGCAACGTTATGGCCGATATGGCTGTGCAATGCTTTGCCGGGAATGCGGCGCGGGGTATGAGCCTTGTCGCCCTTCATAACGGCGGCGGGGTCGGCATCGGAAAGGCGATAAACGGCGGTTTCGGCATGGTGCTCGACGGAAGCGAGCGGGTGGATGAAATACTCCGTTCCGCCATGATCTGGGATGTGATGGGAGGCGTGGCACGCCGTTCGTGGGCGCGTAATCCGAATGCCCTCTCCACCAGTGCCGCCTTTAATGAGAAGTATGACGGCGGTTATCATATCACCTTGCCTTTTATCCCGAAAGAAGATTTAATTCAACATATTGTACGTACCTCTTTAAAACACAAATCATGAGTACTTGGAGCAAAATAATGGAATGTGTCCCCAACTTCAGTGAGGGAAGAGATCTGGCTAAAATAGAGAAGATCGTAGACAAGTTTCGCGCCAAAGCCGGTGTAAAGCTATTGGATTATAGCAACGACGAAGACCACAACCGCCTGGTTGTGACAGTAGTCGGCGAACCGGAAGCCTTGAAGGACGCCCTGTTGGAAGCAGTCGGGCAGGCTGTGGAACTGATAGACCTGACGAAACATTCCGGGCAGCATCCCCGGATGGGAGCGGTCGATGTCGTTCCTTTCATCCCGATCCGGGGCTGTACGATGGACGAAGCGATCGCACTCTCTAAGGAAGTCGGCGAGAAGGTCGCCGCCCTCTATCATGTTCCTGTCTTCCTCTATGAGAAATCCGCTTCGGCTCCCCATCGCGAGAACTTGGCGGCTATCCGTAAAGGGGAGTTCGAGGGAATGGAAGAGAAGATCAAGTTGCCGGAATGGAAACCCGACTTTGGCCCTGCCGAACGGCATCCGACAGCCGGAACAGTTGCGATCGGCGCCCGTATGCCGTTAGTGGCTTACAACGTCAATTTAGGTACGGCAAATTTAGAAATAGCAAGCAGTATTGCAAAGAAGATACGTTTTATCGGCGGCGGCCTCCGCTATTGCAAGGCGATGGGAGTGGAGCTGAAGGAACGCGGCATCGTGCAGGTTTCGATCAACATGACCGACTATACCCGCACGGCCCTTTACCGTGCTTTCGAGCTGGTGCGCATCGAAGCCCGCCGTTACGGGGTTCCGGTTGTCGGAAGTGAGATTATCGGGCTGGTCCCGATGGAAGCGTTGATCGACACGGCTTCCTACTATTTGGGACTGGAAGACTTTTCAATGAATCAGGTGTTGGAAGCCAGAATAATGGAATAGGTATGGACGACGAAAAGATATTGATACGGAACGCCTCGCAGGTGGTGACCTGTTCCGGATTCGAGGCGAAGAAAGGCGCGGCCATGTCCGATGTCGGTGTGATTGAAGACGGGGCGGTTGCCGTCTCGGGTGGCCTGATCACGCATGTAGGGCCGACCGAAGAGGTAATGAAACAGATCGATGCGTCGGAGTATCTGGAGGTAGACGCTTCCGGACGTGCGCTGCTTCCCGGCTTTGTGGACAGCCATACGCATTTCGTCTTTGGCGGTTATCGCGAGGAAGAGTTCTCCTGGCGGATGAAAGGTGATAGCTATATGTCGATTATGGAACGGGGCGGCGGCATCGTCAATACGATGAACGCCACCAGACAGGCCAGTTACGACGACCTTTTCGGAGATGCGTACGACCGCCTCGACACGATGATGGATATGGGTGTGACCACCGTCGAAGGGAAGAGCGGATACGGCTTGGACCTGGCGACTGAGCTTATCCAGCTCCGGATCATGAAGGAATTGAACGACGAACATCCGCTGGATGTTGTCTCTACTTTTTTAGGGGCGCATGCTGTTCCTCCCGAATTTGCAGGACGCACGGATGCGTATGTCGATTACATAATAGAAGAAGTGTTGCCGCATATCCGCGAAGAACATTCCGTGACTTTCTGCGATGTCTTTTGCGAACAGGGCGTTTTCTCGATCGAGCAAAGCGAACGTCTGCTGAACGCAGCCCGTACACACCGTTTCAAACTGAAGCTCCATGCCGACGAGATCGTCTCTTTCGGAGGAGCCGAGCTGGCTGCCCGGTTGAAAGCCGTCAGTGCCGATCATCTGTTGCACATCTCTGATAACGGCATCAAGCGGTTGGCGCGTTCCGGCACGATTGCAACATTGTTGCCGCTTACCGCTTTCTCGCTGAACGAACCGTATGCCCCGGGACGGCAGATGATAGATGCCGGCTGTGCCGTTGCGTTGGCTTCCGACCTGAATCCCGGAAGCTGTTTCTCCTGTTCGATCCCGCTATTGTTTGCTCTGGCGTGTATCCAAATGAAGCTTTCTCCCGAAGAAGCTTTGACCGCACTTACGATTAACGGAGCGGCTGCTTTGGGACGGGCCAAGAAGATCGGTAGTATCGATGTGGGAAAGAAAGCGGATATGATTCTGCTGAAGTTCCCTTCTTATAAGTTTTTGCCTTATCATGTAGGCATGAACCTGGTAGATACAGTGATCAAAGACGGTGTTCTTTATATCGTATGATTGATCGGCTATTCATGTCACAGCTGTGAAACAAACGGAACTCAGTTGTAACATGGAAAGTAGACAGTTGTGACATGGAAGTTCGACAGCTGTAACATACAAAAGGAATGCCGGGAAAATAGCTTAAAGTTCTGATGAAAATAGGATAAAATGTTTAATCTTAAATAAAAACACAATGCTTGCAGAATTGACAATTAAAGGATTCCTGGCCGAAACGGCAGGTAGCGCACCGGTTCCGGGTGGCGGAAGTATCTCAGCCCTTAACGGGGCAATCGCAGCCGCTTTGGCTGAGATGGTGGCAAACCTGACGATCGGCAAGAAGAAATATGCCGATGTGGAAGGCCAGATGAAGACAATAGCGACGGAAGCGGCCATTATCCGTGAACGCTTGATCCGTGATATCGATCGCGATAGCGAGGCTTATGATCGCGTGTTCGCCGCTTTCAAACTCCCGAAAGAGACGGAGGAAGAAAAGGCTGAACGCAGCCGGGTGATCCAGGATGCCACGAAAGAGGCCGCAATGGTTCCGATGCAAGTGGCAGAAGAGGTCGGATCGGTAATGGAAACGATTATATATGTAGCCCATAAAGGTAACCGGAATGCCGTGACAGACGCCTGTGTGGCGATGATGGCAGCGCGAACCTGCGTACTGGGTGCCTTGCTGAATGTCCGGATCAACCTTACATCCATTCAGGATGAAGAGTTTGTCAAACGGATGTCTGAGAAGGCCGACCATCTGGAAGCGGAGGCAATCCGGATCGAGAAGAAGTTGCTGGATTGGGTGAGGGAACAGTTGTAAGTTGAAAATTGAAAGTTAAAAGTTGAGAGTTATGGGAAATGTACATTATGTGGGAGCAGAGCCGCTGACGTTCGAACGTATCGAAGAGATACTGACCGGAAATATGAAGTTGGAGCTGACCCAGGAAGTGAAGGAGCGCATCCAGCGCTGCCGCGATTATCTGGATAGGAAGATCGAGACGCAGCGCGAACCCTTGTACGGCATTACGACGGGTTTCGGTTCTCTGTGCAACAAAAACATCTCGCCCGACGAACTCAGCACCTTGCAGGAGAATCTGGTGAAGAGCCATGCTTGCAGTGTGGGCGACGAGGTAAGTCCGGTGATTGTCCGCCTGATGATGCTGTTGAAGGCGCATGCCCTGTCGTTGGGGCATAGCGGCGTACAGGTGATAACGGTGCAGCGCATACTCGACTTCTTTAATAATGACGTGCTCCCGATCGTCTATGACCGGGGCTCGCTCGGTGCATCCGGCGACCTGGCTCCTTTGGCAAATCTATTCCTTCCGCTTATCGGAGTGGGGGATGTTTATTATAAAGGAAAGAAAAGGGAGGCGATCAGTGTCTTGGACGAGTTCGCCTGGAAACCGGTCAAACTGAAGAGTAAAGAGGGGTTAGCCCTGTTGAACGGCACTCAGTTTATGAGTGCCAACGGGGTGTTTGCCCTGATGCGCGCTTTTGCCGTATCGAAGCGGGCGGATCTGATCGCCGCTTTGTCGCTCGAGGCTTTCGACGGACGGATCGATCCGTTTATGGATTGCATCCAGCAGATGCGCCCTCATCCGGGACAGATCGAGACGGGCGACGCTTTTCGTGAGATATTGGAGGGCAGCGAACTGATCAGCCGGCCGAAGGAACATGTGCAGGACCCGTATTCGTTCCGCTGCATCCCGCAGGTACATGGGGCGACGAAAGATGCGATCCGCTATGTCTCCGGTGTGCTGCTGACCGAGATTAACTCCGTGACTGACAATCCGACAATCTTCCCGGAAGAGGACAAGATTATCTCCGGAGGTAACTTTCATGGCCAGCCGTTGGCTATCTCGTTCGATTTCCTGGCAATCGCACTTGCCGAGTTAGGAAACATCTCCGAACGCCGTGTGGCACAGTTGATCATGGGGCTTCGCGGCTTGCCCGAATTTCTGGTGGCGAATCCTGGTCTCAACTCCGGCTTCATGATCCCGCAGTATGCGGCTGCCAGCATGGTGAGCCAGAACAAGATGTATTGCTATGCCGCCAGCAGCGACTCGATCGTGTCGAGCAACGGACAGGAAGACCACGTCAGCATGGGAGCCAATGCCGCGACCAAGCTCTTTAAGATTATGGATAACCTGGATCATATCCTCGCTATCGAGCTGATGAACGCCGCACAGGGCATCGAGTTCCGCCGCCCGGCACGTACATCCTCGATATTGGAAAAGTTCCTGAAGGCTTATCGCAAAGAAGTCCCGTTTATAGACGAGGATATTATCATGTATCCGGAGATACACCGGACTGTCGCCTTCCTCAGGCGCTACACTCTTTGAATTATGAATTGTGAATTATGAATTAATACCGCTTGTCGTCATAATTCATAATTCACAATTCCTTTCATTTCTTTGTCACAACCACCCGCTGTGTCGGGTCCAGATGTTCGTTGCGATAGTCGATTTGCTTGACAACGTTTTCTGCTAATTCCTGGAACGCTCTGCCCGTGATACTGTCCGGATTGAGGGCAACGGGCTTGCCGCTGTCGCCGCCTTCGCAGATGCTCTGTACGATAGGGATCTGTCCTAACAGCGGGATGTTCAGTTCTTCAGCTAAGCGTTTGCCGCCTTCCTTCCCGAACAGGTAATATTTGTTTTCCGGCAGTTCGGCAGGCGTGAACCAAGACATGTTTTCGACCAGGCCCAATACCGGCACGTTGATCTTTTCTCCCATAAACATGCTGATTCCTTTGCGGGCGTCTGCCAGCGCAACTTCCTGAGGCGTGCTGACTACGATAGCGCCGGTGATCGCCAGTGTCTGTACCATTGTCAGATGTATATCGCTTGTTCCCGGTGGCAGGTCGATCAGGAAATAATCCAGGTCACCCCAGTTGGCATCGCCGATCAACTGTTTCAACGCATTGCTTGCCATTGCGCCACGCCACAGAACGGCATCTTCCTTATTGACGAAGAAACCGATGGAGAGTAGCTTCACTCCGTAGTTGGCGGCCGGCTCGATCAGTTCGCGGTTACCCACTTCCACCATATAGGGACGGGCCTCTTCCACATTGAACATCTTGGGCTGTGAAGGACCGAAGATATCGGCATCCAGCAACCCCACCTTATAGCCTTGCAGCGCCAATGCGACAGCCAGGTTTGCGGCAACCGTACTTTTGCCTACGCCTCCCTTGCCGGAAGATACGGCAATGATGTTCTTGACTTCCGGCAGCAGCTTGTCCGGTTCGGGACGTGCCAGCTGTTTAGCCTCTACCGTGATATTGCCTTTGATCTCGACCTCTTCGCCTACATATGTGAGGATCGCTGTTTCGGCTGCTTTGACTACCGACTTGATAAACGGATCGTTCGGCTTCTCGAAAAGGAGTGAGAAGCTCACCTTATTGCCGTCAATCCGTATGTTGTCTTCTACCATGCCCATTGAAACCAGGTCTTTCCCTGTTCCCGGGTAACGCACCTTTGCCAGTGCGTCCATGATTAGTTTGGGATATATTGCCATGATCTTTTTAATTGATAATTGACAATTGACAATTGACAATTAAGATTGTCCCCCATCAACTGCCGTTTGCGTTATTTAATTTGAAATTTATTTCCCAGAGGCTAATGCGCTCCGCTTGCTGCGGTTGAAGCTGCGGTAGGGATCGTATTCGATCTCTACTTCCGGCTCGACCAGTTGCTCCCGTTCTTCACAAACAAACTTGATGTATTTGATGTTCAGGCCGCGGTCCAGCCATTGCTGTTCGTAATACGTTTTGATAGAGAGGATATCGTCTACCAGGTCCGAATGATAGAGGTCGTCGGTGCTGAACAGTACTGGATAGTGGTTCGCCTTTACCATTTCCGCGGTGTAGGTGTACATGAAGTTGCTGTCTGTTTTCAGGTGGACGATGCCGTCGCCGGCTAATATCTCGCGGTACATCTTCATAAAGCGGGTGGAGGTAAGGCGTTTGTTCACCTTTTTCATTTGCGGATCAGGGAAGGTCAGCCATATCTCGGCCACCTCTCCAGCTGCAAAAAAGCTGGCGATCAGTTCGATGCTGGTACGCAGGAACGCCACGTTCGTCATGCCTGCTTCAAGTGACTCTTTTGCTCCCGTCCACATACGTGCGCCTTTGATATCGACACCGATAAAGTTCTTGTCCGGAAACAATCTGCCGAGGCCGACCGTATATTCGCCTTTCCCGCAACCGAGTTCAAGCACGATCGGATTGTCATTCTTAAAGAACTGTTCATGCCAATGTCCCTTCAGCTCGAAACCTTTTTCCTGAAGTACGGCAAACGGATATTGAAATACATGGGGATAAGCCGCCATGTCGTCAAACTTTGCTAATTTATTCTTTCCCATGCTGCAAAGATAATACTTTATTTTTTCGGGATGACAAATCCTACAGGGTTGCGTGGGGGCTTATTGTATAAAACGTATTTTTCCGGCTCGAAAGACATCCGAAACAAAACAAATGTTAATCCGCTTTTTTGACCTCAAAAAGGGACTTTTTCCTCTTTTTTGAGTGTTTTCTCCAATTACGACCGTCCTCTTTGCCATTACGACCGTGCTAATGTGTAGTGTACTCGGCACCTCGCGAAGATTAGCACGGTCGTAATGGCGATTTGGACGGTCGTAATTGGAAAGAGGACCGTCTTTAGGGCAAAAAAGCACCTAAATTTCCTTGGGATATTTGGAACGCCGTCCGTTTTATTTTCAAATATTCGATTCTCCGGGAGTTAAGGTTTATCACTTTGACGGCGTTTCCGGTTTGCAATAATCAAATTGTACGCTTTTGGGGACGGGCTGCGCACCTCGTTTTTCCTATTGTCAGAAAGGGAAGTTTAAATCGTGAAAAGAGTCAATCCAAAATCGATCAAGATTTTGGATGAAATAGAAAAACGGCCGAAAAGGGGGTTATTGTATTTTTCTTTATTTGTAGGAGGTTCAAAATTTGGCAGAACTGAACTATCCCGTTCCCGCGTCGGAGTGCGGGAACGGGATAGTTCACTTTTTCTTAGCTGTGAATGCTACCCCGTAACCTTTTGTGCGTATAAAATAAAAAAGAGATACTCTTGTGAAGTATCTCTCTTTTCTGCTCTTCCTCTTGGACTTGAACCAAGGACCCTCTGATTAACAGTCAGATGCTCTAACCAACTGAGCTAAGGAAGAATATGTCTTTTTCAGTCTTTCCCGATGTCTTTTTGCTCTTCCTCTTGGACTTGAACCAAGGACCCTCTGATTAACAGTCAGATGCTCTAACCAACTGAGCTAAGGA